>Ga0209479_1000110_pt1 | contig 181954 bp, 156 predicted proteins | sample DewCreD2012metaG_2_FD_184112 | JGI IMG/M metagenome (GOLD analysis project Ga0209479, IMG submission 184112) | Hot spring sediment bacterial and archeal communities from British Columbia, Canada, to study Microbial Dark Matter (Phase II) - Dewar... ... | reverse complement strand
AGGCGGACTTCTGGGTAGGGGTCACGGGTGGCGGTTCGCCGTACCGGTTGTATGCGAACTATGCGGAGTTGGGCAGTCCGGGTGTTGGGTTGTATTTGGGCAACACGGGTGCGGCGAGTGACGGCACTCTGGTGGATGGGAACAACCCGTTTGGCATCCGCGTGACGATAAACAACAGCAACACCGGTGGTGTGACGGGTGGCACCGGTTTGGGCAGCGGCGCGGATGTGATGACGGGTGTGGAGCTGGCGATACCGCTCAGCGCGATTGGCAACCCCACGTCCTCCTTCAAGGTGTGCGTATTCATCAACGGGCTGTTCCACGACTATGTGTCCAATCAGGTGCTGGCGGGCATCGGTGGTGGAGGCAATCTGGGTGAGCCGCGTCTGGTGAACTTTGGCGACATCCCCGGCGAGCAGTACTTCTGGGTGCCCATGCTGTACAGCATCTCCGGACGGGTGGAACTGCGCGACTGGGACGCGCCCGTCATTGACATTCCCATCACTGTGGAGCTGCGTCAGGGCGGATATACGATTCGCAGCGAAGTCATCTACCTGGACCCGGACGGCAACTACACCATCCCCGATGTGGAAAACGGCACTTACGACCTCGCCTTCAAAGCCAGCCACTGGCTGCGGACGGTGGTGCGTGGAGTGGACGTGGTTGGTTCCGATGTGATGGGTGTTGACGTCTCGCTCACCAACGGCGATATTGACGGCGACAACGAAGTGACGCTGTTCGACTTCGGTGCACTGGTCGCGGCGTTCGGCAGTGTGCCGCGCGATAGCAACTGGAACCCCGATGCCGACCTGGACGGGGATGAGGAGGTGACGCTGTTCGACTTCGGGATACTGGTGCTCAACTTCGGCGCGATTGGCGATGAGTAGCCCGTATCCCCTTACCTCCTCTCCTGTCTCACGACAGGAGAGGAGGTAACGTTTCTCACTTCCACGTCCAGTATCTGGCTGTCATTCCCTGCGCTGCTTCAGCGTGATGACCGCATCTGCCAGTATGCCCATGCAGGGTCGACCTGCCCGGGCTCCAAAGGCAAGAGGTCCAGGGCTCTTGCAGGGTCCAGAGTGCGCAGTCCTCTGCCGATAACCTCCAGCGCACGCCTGTCGCCGATTTCCGCCAGAGCCTGATGTGCGCCCCACCATACCTCCGACTTCTTACACAGTTCCAGCAACGTGGGAACCGCCTCACGCGCTTTGAGCATGCCTAACACCGCGCACAGCCATATCTTTGCGGTAGGGTGTCTCCACGTTGACCTGGATCTCCGATAGCCGGTTCCACCGCGTCAGGCGCTGCTCCTGCCACGGGGTGAAATCGCCCCGTGCCCAACGGATCATCTCGGCGATGTATGCATCCCGCCCTTTCAGTCGCGCCTGTATCCGTTCAATGGTCACCCGAGCGGCAATGGAGTCCCACAGCGCATACAGGTCACCGTGTTGCAAACGGTGCTTCAGGAAACGCTGCAGCGCGGCGATGGATTCCTCCCCGCCGATATCTCCTAGACGCATCAACGCATACGCCCTGCGACTGGGCAAGTTGTCTTGACCCCTCTGCCCAATCCATTCCAAGTATTCCCCTCTTTCACACGCCTGCAGATACTGTTCCAGCACGTCTAACAGGGGTTGTGGCGAGCGCTGGGAAAGACGATACAGTTGCACCCAACTCTCGGGCGTGCTAAGTAGCACAATCGCAGGCATTCTCAGTTGTTGCTTGAGCGGCGGCAAGTCTGCACGGCAGGTAGCGGTGATGAGGCACACCGTTAGCCACAGAATCGCTTTCGTTTTCACGGTTTGACCTCCTGTTTAAAGTCATTTGCCCCGCGGGTAGAAGTAATCCAGCCATCCACCGCGAGACCAGTCTTTCTCGACGAGACCACCGTTATCGGCCATAACCAGTGAACCTAGGATTTGCCGCCTTATCAGTTACTTCGATGTCCGCGAAGTGTACGATGTATTGCCCTCCGACTTTCTCGTTCATACGCGGAATAACACTGCCCCAGTGATTAGGACGATCATCAAACCAGTTGGGCGGATTGGCATTCCGGTCCGGCCTGTTATCCTCTTCGACCAGTAGTCCCCAGGGGGTTCAGTAATCTATACATTCAACCACCAATTTCGAACACCCTCGCCGTTTTTCGGAAACAGCCGCCAACTTTTTCTGATCTCCTCTCGTTCCTTTGTTTCACGGAAGTGTTTGCCCCCTCGTCGGGTATACTCGATACAGACTCTGACGAAAGGAGATAGTCTCGTGCGCTGTCTGCTTGACCTCGCCGGTGAAACGCATACCGAAGAGACGCTGTATCAACAGTTACGCTTTCCCCCTGCCCCACCCGACCGTCCCTACGTGTTTCTGAATATGGTCAGCACTCTGGACGGTAAAATCACGCTGGGGGAGGTAGGAGATACCGCCGCCGGACTGGGCAGCCCGATGGATCAGGCACTTATGAAACGGCTTCAACGGAACGCACAGGCGGTGCTTATCGGAGCCAGCACGCTGCGAGCCGGACACGTTACTTACCCGGAGACCTTGTGGCGGGCCGTGGTCACTGCCAGCGGCAATGTGCCTACCGAGTCGCGCTTCTTTCGGGAAGCGCCAGGCAAAGCAGTGGTTTTCACGACCGAACAGGTGCCGGAGGTCAAACGCAAAGAGTGGCAGGAGTTTGCCCACGTGGTGGTTTGTGGCACGGACAAGGTGAACCTGATGCAGGCATTGTCTTTCCTGCGGCAGCAGCTGGGGATAGAGCGTCTGCTGTGCGAAGGAGGCGGCGCCCTCAACTACGAAATGTTCGTCGCGGGGCTGATAGACGAGTGGTTCCTGACCCTTGCGCCAAAGGTCAAGGGCGGGCGGCACATCCCCACATCCGTAGAGGGTGATGGACTGCCGCGGGAGCAGGTGGTACGAATGGAACTCGTTTCCGTTTATGAAAACGAGGGGGAGCTGTATCTCCGTTACCGGCGTGTGAGGTAAACGGCGATGTCTCCCGCAGAGTTTCGCCAGCTGGTGCAAGAGGCGATCGACTCCCTGCCCGAAGACATCCTGCGCCACCTGAGGAACGTGGAGGTGCTGGTGGAATGGACACCGCTTCCCGAACATCGGCGCACGGCGGGACTGCGGGCACGAGAAGACCTTTTCGGGCTGTATGAGGGGGTACCGCTGACCGAGCGCGGCGTCCTCTCCGGCGAACCCATCTTCCCCGACCGCATCACCATCTTCCAGCGACCCATTGAACGCCACTATCGCACGCCGGGGCGGATTCGCGATGCCATCCGGCGAACCCTGATTCACGAAATCGCGCATCACTTTGGCATCAGCGACGAACGCCTGCGCGAGCTGGACGCGTACTGAATCTCTCATCATGCGGAGGAAAAGCCATGATTATCTGGATTTGCACCGACATGGAAGGGCTGGCGGGCATCGACCGCTGGGAGCAGTGTTACCATCCCGACGACAACGCCCCGGAGTATCTCTACGGACGCAAGCAGCTCACCGAAGAGGTAAACGCCGCCGTCGCAGGCTGTTTTGACGCCGGAGCGACGGAGGTGCGCGTCATCGACGGGCACGGATGCAATCGCAACAGGGGGTTTCTGCAAGAGAAGCTCGACCCGCGCGTCAAGCAGGTGTGGTACAGCAGCTTCAACCCCCTGCGCATGGAGGGACTGGACGAGACCGTTCACGCGGTAGCGATGATCGGTCAACACGCGATGGCAGGCACCCTGAACGGCTTCATCGACCACACGCAGGTGCCTAAAGAGATTTGCCGTTACCGGATTAACGGCGAGGAGCACGGCGAGATGAGCCAGTTCGCGCTGTACGCGGGCGCATACGGGGTGCCGCTGGTGTATGTGTCGGGCGACGAGGCGTTGTGTGAGGAGGCGCGCCGACTGTTCCCGCACGTGCGCTGCACCCCCACCAAACGCGGCACCGGCTGGGCAACCTGCGAACTCTACCCTCCGGATGAAGTGCGCGCCCGCATCCGCCACGACATCGCCGAAGCCATCCAAAACGCCAACCGCGCCGACGCCTGGCGGGTAACGCCACCCATCGAAGTGTCGGTGGAATGGGCATACAGTGGACTGGCGGATGAACGCGCCCGTTTTGCCGGGGTGCAGCGTGTGGATGCCCGTACGGTGGCATGGAAAATCCACGACCCGCGCGACATCTACATGTTCCCCTGTGAAGCATGGCAACCCGGTATGGCATACCGACAGGGGTGAACACCATGCGGCTAACTGTTGCCCTGTCTTTCTGCCTTCTGCTGCCCTTGTTGTCGACCGCCCAGCCGGAGGTGGTGTGGGTAACCAATAGCGAACAGCTCCGGCAGGCGGTGCGCAACGCCCGACCCAGCACGACCATCCTGCTTGCGCCCGGAGAGTACCTAGGCGGGATTTACCTGGAGAACGTGCGTGGCGAACCGGGCAAACCCATCACCATCGCTGGGCAAGACGCGCAAAAACCGCCCGTCATTCGCGGCGGCGGTACAGGGTTACACATCAGCAGGGCGGCTTACCTGGAGCTGCGCGGACTGGTCATCACAGGGGCGCGGTATAACGGCTTGAACATCGACGACGGTGGACAGGTTGATTCCCCGACGCACCACATCGTGCTGAAAGATATCGCCGTGCGCGACATCGGCCCCCAAGGCAACTGCGATGGCATCAAACTTTCCGGAGTGACCGACTTTCGCGTGGAAGGCTGTACGGTGGAGCAATGGGGAGACGGCGGACAGGGTATCGATATGGTGGGCTGTCACCGCGGGGTCATCGAGCGATGTACCTTGCGCTTCACCGATGACAGAGGGTATGGGGTGCAAGCCAAAGGCGGCAGCAGCAACATCACGATACGGCGGTGCCGCTTCGAACACGCGGGCGCACGCGCCGTGCAGATTGGCGGTAGCACGGGGCTGCAGTTCTTCCGACCGCCGCTAAAGCCGGGTGGGGAACACGCGGAGGCGTGCAACATCACGGTCGAGGGCTGTCTCTTTATCGGTTCCACAGCGGCGGTGAGCTTTGTGGGCGTCGACGGCGCGACCGTGCGCTACAACACCATCTACCTTCCCAAACGCTGGGCGATTCGCATCCTGCAGGAGACGCGCGAGCCGGGTTTTGTGCCCTGCTGTCACGGACGCTTTACCGACAACCTTGTGGTCTTCCGTTCCGGCGAGTGGTTCGAGGGAGGGGTGAACATCGGTGCGGCAACCGCACCGCGCACCTTCACCTTTGCCCGCAACTGGTGGTATTGCGAGGATGCGCCGGAGCGAAGCAAACCGATGCTGCCGGTGTCTGAAAAAGAGGGAGTATACGGCGTAAACCCCCGCCTGCGCGCGCCACAAAACGGCGACCTGTCAGTGGATGAGGCTAGCCCGGCGCGTGGGGTGGGCGCGCACGCTTTGCCGTCGGAGAGCGAATCCACTCCCTGATAAGCTTTGCGTGTAGACGAAGTGGATAACTTGGCATAATTTATTGTAAACGGAGATAAGACAGGAGGTAAAGTGTCGTGACGCAACAGACCAGTTCCTTCGCACGCTGGCAAGCAGACGCCTTGTCTGCCGCCCGCATACAGCGCCTTCTGGACGAGCTGCGATACGCTATCCAGCATACCAACCGCGACACGATGACCCGATGGGCGCTGCAGAGCGTGAAAATCTTCGGAATGGCTGTAAAAAGGCGTGCGGTAAACGTATACACCTTTGCAAAGAGGATGATTACCGTACTGGCTCGCGAAGCAAAAGAGGGCTATGTAGCGGCTGGGCAGGGTCAACTCGCCGAGCACGCCCAGAAGAAGTTACAAGACCTCTCAGCGGCTTTAAAGCGCACGGGCGAAGGCGTCGCCCAGAACGTGCAGGCGATTGCCCAGCGCATCATGGCTAATCCCCGAGATGCGGCGCCGGAGTTGGCAGCAGCCGTATTGGGATTGCTTGCGGGGTCGGGCGGGTTCGACGCCAATGGCGGCATCCCCGATAAAGACATCGCCGTTGGCGGCATTGGAAGCCATCGCTCGGCGTTCACCCACTCTGTACTGACGGGAACAGTGCTGGAGACAGCGGTCTTCTCTCTTGCCCTGCTGGTCAATGCTGTTTACCAGAACTTGCCGGAAGAGCATGACCCCTTCTGGGACAGGATGGTGGCAGAGATGAACCGCATGTCGGTTGCTTTTGTAGCGGGCGCGTGTGCCGGGTTGGCGTATCACCTGCTGGCAGATGCTACCTGGCAGGCAGGAAAGCCCTATGCAGACCTGCCCTTCACGATGCCGATGGAAGGACATCAGGTGCTCATGGGAGGCAGTGCGCTCGCTGAAGCTCTGAGAGCGGGTGAATTCGCAAACCAGCAGGGCAGGAAATCGCTGTCCAGTCACTCATGACACCTTGCACGCGGGTAGTGCGTCCGGCGCGTTTTCGTGGTAAGATTAAAGATGTGATGAACAATGAACAAACGCACCACGATAACGAGAGGCTATACCATTTAATCTCCCTGCTGCTTCGTGCAGGTAACACGGTAAGCGTGCTGCTACTCACGGCAGGCATCGTGCTGATGCTCTGGTATAGAAGCCGTGCCGACTCTCACTCCCACTCCTTCATCACCGCGTGGCATCGCCTGCTGCGGGCAGAACCATCGGGCTTTCTGGAAGTGGGACTGCAGACAGTCATCCTGACGCCGATTGTCGCTTCCGCGTCGATATGCCTTTATGCCATCATCCGGAAACAACGCTTCCTGCTGATACCGTCACTGCTGGTGCTGGGGGGATTGGTGTTGAGCCTATGGATAGGTATCGCGTGGTAGCCCTGCCATCGTATGCGAAGGTGAACCTCACGCTGGACGTGCGGCAGCGATTGCCTGACGGCTATCACCTGATTCAGTCGGTGATGCAGCAGGTCAGTCTCGCCGACGAGGTGGTCGTGAAACTGAGCAACGAGGAAGGGATTCACATCGATTGTACGGACTCCGCGATTCCCTGCGACCAGACGAATCTGGCATGGCGCGCCGCCGAAAAGTTCTACGCCCGCCTGGGCGAAAACCCGCGTGTACACATCACCCTGCGCAAGGGTATACCCGTACAAGCAGGGCTGGGTGGAGGCAGCAGCAACGCGGCGACCACACTGCGCGCCCTGAACATTCTGCATGGACGCCCCCTCTCCATGAAAGACCTGCTATCAATAGCCATCTCTATCGGGTCGGATGTGCCGTTCTTTTTGATTGGGGGTACCGCGCTGGTGGAAGGGCTTGGCGATGCGGTCAGTCCCCTGCCCGTGCCTGCCAGCTATCCGCTGGTGATAGCGGCTCCGTTAACGGGTGTTTCTACCGCATGGGCATATCAGCGCATCGACGAAGAACGCGCTATGAACCAGGAAGAGGAACTGCCTGCACCGCGCACACCGGCAATGGTGAACGCCCTCCGTGCGGGGCTGAACTGGTTACCGCTACTGCACAACGACTTCGAAGCGGTTGTGCTTCCTGAACACCCCCAAATACAACGCGCCAAACTGCTCATGGTATCCTCCGGTGCGCAGGCTGCCCTGTTATGCGGAAGCGGATCGGGGGTCATGGGCGTGTATGCCGATGAAGCCACAGCGCATCGCGCGCTCACGCGCCTGCGACGGGCAGGATTTCGCGCGTGGAGATGTGACTTCTGCTGGCGGTAACAAAAAGTGGGGGTGCGCTGGGCAACGCACCCCCAGTGGGCGGGAGGGGTCAGGCTGCTTTGGGCTGGGGTTTGCGGGCTAAGACCTCGAACTTCGGCTTGTAATCGGGACACTTGTACGACTTGGAATACTCTTTCGGGTTCTCCGCCTCGCTGACGAAAATCTGCGCCCCTGTCACGCCGCACCGCTCGTAGGTGCGGTCGTAGTTGCCGCAGTCGTAGCAGCGGCGTAGCACCGTCCAGCATACGCTACACCGCAGGCTACCGATAAGCTCCACGCGCCCGCACAAGGGGCAGTGGATGTACACCTCGCGGAAGCCGTACTCCTTGTTTTGCAAAGCGGTGCGCACGCGCTGATTGAACTGCTCCAGCTCGTGCTGCAGCTCGCCGGTGGTCGCCAGCAGCTGGTTCATCTGCTGGGTGTTGATGAACTCAATCACGCGGTCATCCAGCAGGTCGGACACCGCGGAGCAGGCTTTCTGCAGGTTCTTCAGGTGCTGTTCGGCGGTCTGCGGTTTGTAAGGTCGCTGGCGTTCACGCCGCGCCCCCAAGTGCTTGAGCATCTCTTCGGTAACGTGCAGCGGGACGCGCAGGAACGCCTCTTTCTTGTTCGGGTATTCCAGAATGGCGTTGACAATCTTCTCCAGGTCGCCGATGGAGAGCTTTTCGTTGCGCACCTTCTCCACGAGGCGCAGCTGGGTACTGACCTCTTTGTTCAGCGGCAACAGGGCACGCGCGTGTCCCTCGGTGAACGTTCCGCCGCTGCCGTTCTGCGATGGCGGCTTCATCAGCTCCTGCTGAATGACCTGCGGCAGTTCCAGCAGCTCCAGATGGCGCTTGAGCGTGCTCTCGCTGACACCCAGCGTGCGTGCTACTTGCTCCCAACTCATCATGGTCAGTAGCCGCTGGATGGCCTGCGCCCGCTCGATGGGGTTCAAGTCTTCACGCTGAAAGTTCTCCAGCAGCGCATCGGCGGCGGCTTCCTCGTCAGTCAACTCACGGATGATAGCAGGTATTTCGGTAAGTCCAGCCATCTGCGCCGCCCGATACCGTCGCTCACCCATGACAATCTCGTAGCGTCCATCAGCAGCCGGGCGGACAACGATGGGTTCCAGTACCCCACGCTCCTTGATGGACTGCGCCAGCTCCTGCAGGCTCTCCTCATAAAAGGTCTGACGAGGCTGGTTTTTGCCAGCGATAATCTTTTCCAGCGGTATCATCTGCATGTCTGGCATCTCAGCGATTCCCTCCCTGTATCTCTTCACAGATTCCTTTCCACACACCCTGCTCTCGAAAACCCGTACCTTTGCGGTTTTCTGAAGGCAAACCCTCTGCTCTACTCTTTGCACAACCGATAATGGTATCAGAAAACGAAGGGGCGATAACGATGCCGCAAAGCACAGCTCTCGATACCCAGATTATCTGTGGGGTACCCGTGCTGCAGTGGCGCGGTGTGCTCGACGATGCCAGGTTAGGATGCTGCGAGCGTATCTTGCAGTCGCTAACGCACAGCGGATACCGTGAACTGGTTCTTGACCTGCGGCAGGCAAGTATCGGTGCCCCACGCGAACTGTGGAGGCTCTTACGTACGCTGGAGAAAATGCTTCCAGCCCACGCGCACGCGGAGGTGGTGTTGCCCGCGGGTAGTCCGCCGGTGCGTCAACCGAAACGGATACGGATAGCCCAATCGGTGGCACTGGCGCTGAGCCATATAACCCGCATTCCCGCAGCAAGTCTGCAGGCATCGCTCACCGTGCATGTGCGCTGGCAAGAAGATCAGGGATGAGGAGTGAAACGCATGGAGCAGAAGCAACCCACCGACCTGAAAGTGGTGCGAATCATCGACCCCTCGCTTTGCGTGGAGTGTCGTTTTGCATATATCGCTACTGTTGAGCTGATGGACGGCAGTCTCAAAGAGATGCTCTACTGCCGTCGCCTGGACTGCGATAACTGGGACTACGCCGAGTGGGATGAGGAGGAATGGAAAGCATTATGGGGGGAAGAGGCGGCATAGTTTCCTCAATCACCAATGAGCGACAACAGCGCCATTTGGTAGCCACCCTTACACTGTTCCGCGACCTGCAGCGCGAATCGGCGGAGCGGGCACTGTTCACGCTGGCGGCACTGGAGTTCTACGAAGAGAAGCTGCTGCGCACCTTGCGTCAGGGAAGCCCCAATACCCTGAAGGATGCTGTCGTGGGGTATTGACGGTCTCTCGAAGCACCCCCTCGTAGCCGCACGCTTCAGGGGGGTGTCTCCCCCGGCGCAGGCTAAAGCCTGCGGCTACAGATGTTGTGATGTAGTCTCAACCGCTTCTATCTCCCGCACCACCCGAAGTACTTTTCGCACAGGGTCGGCGTCTGCCGTCACCGAACGCCCGACGACCAGATAATCCGCCCCCGCCCGAACCGCCTGGGACGGCGTTGTGATGCGCCGCTGGTCGCCTGTACTGTCTCCACTCAATCGGATACCCGGGGTGACAATCAAAAACCCCTCTCCCAGCCGTTTGCGTAGCGCCCTTGCCTCCTGCGCCGACGCCACCACGCCGTCCATACCCGATTCCTTCGCCAGTGACGCCAGATGCACCACCTGATTGCCCGCTCCCCGGCGCGTGCCCACCTGCTCGCGCAACTCCTGCGAGGAGAGGCTGGTCAGCACGGTAACCGCAATCAGCAAGGGTGGTTCGGATGCGGAACGCGCTGCCTCCACTGCTGCCTCCATCATGGCACGCCCACCGGAGGCATGCACGTTCACCATCCAGACACCCATCCGCGCGATGGCGCGCACCGCTCGCGCCACCGTGTTGGGGATGTCATGCAGTTTGGCGTCATAAAACAGCCGGCCGGCACCTGCCTCATGCAAACGCCCAAAGATACCGAAGCCTGCGGCGTGCACCAGCTCCAGCCCCACCTTGAAGCCGCCCACATACGGCGACAGCAACTTTACCCACTGCACCGCCTGTTCGGCGTCGGAAGTGTCCAGCGCAATCAGAATTCGCTCTCGGGCTTGCATCGCTTCACCGTGCCCACGATGTCCTGAACGTCTCTCTCGCCCTGTTCGAGCAGGTAGCGCTCAATTCCCTCCACCACCTCGATACTGACGCGCGGGTTTACATAGTTCGCCGTACCTATGGCTATTGCCGACGCCCCCGCCAGCAGGAACTCCACCGCATCGGTCGCGTTCATAATACCGCCCATGCCGATAATGGGCACCTTCACCGTCTGGGCGACTCTCCAGACCATATACAGCGCGAGGGGCTTAATCGCCGGTCCGGACAGGCCGCCCGTGACGTTTGCCAGTTTGAACCGGCGCGTCTTGGCGTCGATGGCTGTGCCGACGAAGGTATTGACCAAACTCAGAATATCCGCGCCACCATCGACCGCTGCCCGCGCGGTGACCGTAATGTCGGTCACGTTCGGGGAGAGCTTCACCATCAACGGCAGGCGGGTGCGCCTTCGCACTCGCGAAACCACCTCCCGTGTGGCTTCCGGGTCCACCCCAAAATGGATGCCGCCCTTCTCCTGATTGGGACACGAGATGTTCATCTCCAGGGCGTGCACTCCATCTACCCCATCCAGCCGTTCTGCCAGCTGTTCGAACTCCTCGTAAGAATCGCCAGCGATGTTCACAATGACCGCGCACCGGTACCGGCGCAAGAAGGGCAGTTTCTCGCGGATGAACGCCTCCACCCCCACGTTCTGCAGTCCGATGGAGTTCAGGCACCCCGCCGCTGTCTCCACCATGCGGGGCATGGGGTTGCCCACACGCGGATGGAGAGTCGTTCCCTTGACCATAATGCCCCCCAGCCGGTTCAGGTCTACCAGGTCGGCATACTCACTGCCATAACCGAACGTTCCGGATGCCACCAGCACAGGGTTTTGCAGGCGCAACGGTCCCAGATTCACAGACAGGTTCACCCCACTCATTCCCACACCACCTCCGCCGCGTCGAAGACGGGGCCGTCCACACACGCCCGTTTATAGTCTGTGCCTTCGGCAGTGCGCACCTTCACAGCGCAACCCAGACACACACCCAGTCCGCATGGCATCATCGTCTCCACAGACACCTGGCAGGGCAACTGGTGCTTACGCGCGAACTTCGCCACCGCCTCTAACATGCCGGTCGGCCCACAGGTGTATATCTGGCAACGGTCATGCAGCAACTCGCTGCGACCGTACAGCGCTCGCAGCACGTCCGTTACTTTGCCTCGCTCCCCCAGACTGCCGTCTTCCGTGACCGTCCACAGCCGGACGCCCAGGTCTGCAAATTGCTCCTGACATACCAGCAGGTCGTGCCGACGTGCTCCGTTGACCACCACTATCCTGTCACGCGGCACGCCGTGTTGTATCATCTCCTCCGCCAGCAGGTACAGCGGTGGCGCACCCACTCCGCCCGCCACCAGCAGATGGGTCGTGTCCTCGGCAGGCTGCGCGACCGCAAAGCGATTGCCCAGAGGCCCTACCACGAAGACACTCTCGCCCGGCTTCTTGCTTGCCAGCAATCGGGTGAAGGTGCCTCGTACCAGATAGACCACCGAGAAATTGCCCTGCTCGGGGAACCTGCGGAACACGCTGAACGGTCGGCTGAGCAGCGGCTCGTAACCACATTGCACACGTATCTGCACGAACTGCCCGGGCTGCGCATACTGGGCAACCGTCGGGCAATGGATCTCCATTTCAAATTGACCGGTTGCCACCGGTCGGTTGGCAACCACTGCGCAATGCTCTGCACAACGCATGAAACACCTCGTTCGCCGTTTCCCTTTGCCGATTATTCAGTTTACCTCAAGGCGAATCCTGCCCGCGCCGCGAAGACAGGTAGCCATCTTGACTTTTTGCCGTTTTTCGGTTACTAATGTAGTGTGTCGCACACTACCTTCCACATACAACGCTCCACCCCAGATATTCAGGGTGTTGCCCGCTTTGACCGGCGAACGAAGCTTCTGGTACAGCGGCTGCACGCTGGTGACATCGCTATTATCGACCATCCAGACCTCGACGGCGTAGCGGCGGAGGCGTTGGCAGACCGACAGATAGCAGCGGTTGTCAACCTTTCCCCTTTCATCACAGGGCGATACCCCAACGCGGGGCCCAGCATCCTTCTCCGTGCGGGGATACCTTTGTATGAATGCCATGACAGCAATCTGGCGGATGCGGTGCAGGAAGGAGCGAAGGTTACCATTTCAGGGAACACCCTGTGCCTGAACCACCTGCCAGAGGCTTCCTTTCCGTTACAACGTCTGGATGAGGCGCGCGTCCAGCAGCTGCTGGAACTTGCCCAGCAACGGCTGAAGAGCGAGCTGCGCGCTTTTGCGCAGAACACGCTGGAATATCTGCAGGAAGAGAGCGACGCCCTGCTGGATGTGCTGGCAGTGCCGGAAATCAGTACGCCGATAGCCGGGCGACACGCGGTGGTGGTGGTGCGCGGAGAGCGGTTCAAACAGGACCTGATTGCCATTCGCAACTATCTGCGCGAGATGCGCCCCGTGCTCATCGCGGTAGACGGAGGAGCCGACGCGCTGCTGGAGATGGGCTTCCATCCCGATATCATCGTGGGCGACATGGATAGCGTCGGCGATAAAGCGCTGCGATGTGGTGCCGAACTGGTGGTGCATCAGTATACCAGCACAGAGCGTGTTTCGCCGGGCCTGGAACGCGTACAGCGGCTGGGATTGCCACACAAGGTCTGGCGCACTCCGGGCACCAGCGAAGATATCGCCATGCTGCTGGCTTACGAGAAGGGAGCGCAGCTGATTGTGGCGGTGGGCACGCACTTCAGCCTGCTGGAGTTTCTGGAGAAGGGGCGCAGAGGCATGTCCAGCACTTTCCTGACGCGCCTGCGCGTGGGCGATAAACTGGTGGACGCCAAAGGGGTGAGCCAGCTCTATCCCAAGCGGTTCGCCTGGCGCGAGTTCGGCTGGCTGTTTGTGGCAGCGCTGACGCCGGTGGTGGTGGCTTTCCTGCTGTCGCCGATAGGACGTGACCTCGTTCGTCTTTTAATGGTATGGCTGCGTTTGCGCTTGCACTTTTAGGGGGAGAACGGGATGTTTGCAGACCTGCGTTACCATCTGGTCAGCCTGGCAGCGGTGTTCCTCGCGCTGTCGGTTGGGATGCTCATCGGGGGGCTGTTTCTGAACACTGCACCCGCGGAGACACAACAGCGGTTGATTCGGCGCATTCAGGAAGACCTCGCCCGTATTTCTGCCGAAAGCGACCGCAACCGCCGCGATTTCGAGCGCATGGACCAGGCGATGAGAGAGTTAACGCCGCGTCTGGTCAAACAGCGATTGAAGGCGCGACGGATAGCGGTAGTGCAAACAGGCGATGACGACCGCGCACTGGCAGATACCCTGAAAGCATTGCGCGATGCGGGTGCGGAAATCGCTTCGGTAACGGTGGTCACCAATCGATGGCTGGAGCTGACGGATGAGGAAAAAGAGCGCATCATTCGCACCTTGCGCAGCCTGAAGCCCAATCTGCCCGGCGATTTCACCGCCATCGTCAAAGCGCTCGCGAACGGTGTGGCGCTTTTCGGTTACGACCAGACGGTGGAGATATTGCGTCGTGAAGGGCTGATACGCGCTTCGGGCGAATACACCCTGCCCTGCCGCTACGTGGTGATTGTCGGGGGGAGCTCTGTGCCGGACAGCGTCCGTGCGGCAGAGATAGACCGCCCCCTGATTCGCCAATGGCAGAACATAGGCATCGAGGTGGTGGCTACGGAAAGGCACGATTGCGTGTCTTCGCACGTGGCGGTATATCGGGAAACGGATATCGCCAGCGTGGACTGTATCGACATCGCGCTGGGACAGCTGGTGCTGCCTTTCCTGTTTGAGGCGCAGACAGAGGCGTACGGGGTCAAGGACAGTGCGGATAGGGTGCTTCCCCCCGCCCTCGTGGAGGGCAAATGAGGCGCGTCTTTGCCTTAGTGCCAGCGCATAACGAATCGCAAACGGTGGCAGAAACGGTGCGCGCGCTGCTAGCCCTGCCTGCGGAGGTGCTGGTGGTTGCCGACTGCTGCCGCGACGACACCGCCGAGCGCGCCCGAGAAGCCGGTGCGACGGTGCTGGTGCGGCAGGGGCGCGGAGATAAGTCGCGTGCGCTGGCGATGGGCTTCCGATGGATAAAGGCACAGGCACCCTCCGACGAGGACATTGTGCTGCTGATAGATGCCGACGTGGGTTCCACCGCCAGCGAAGCAGTGCATCTGCACGAAGCGATTGCCCATGACGTAGCGGATATGGCTATCGGGGTGTTGCCGCCTGCAGGAAGACACGGCGGTTTCGGGCTGGTGGCAGGGTTCGCGCGATGGGTGTTGCAACGCCGAACGGGCAGACGGTTCCGCACACCCCTGAGCGGTCAGCGAGCCATTCGGTGGAAACTGCTGCGGCAGCTGGATGCGCTGGCACAGGGCTTTGGGGTAGAGGTGGGTTTGACCATCGACCTAACGCATCTGGGCGCGCGCGTACAGGAGGTCGATGTGCGCATGAGGCATCGTTACACGGGCAGAAGCTGGCGGGGGTTCCTGCACAGGGCGAGACAGGGCTGGCATGTTTTGCTTGCCAGCATAGGATTGAGGCGGGTGCAGTTATGGACGCAAGACTGATCGCCATTATCCTCTTTGTGGGGGCGCCTTTCGTGGTGCTGCTGGGTGGTATTGCCGTTTTCCCCAAACTCTGCCGCCGCTGGAACTGGCTGAAGGCAAACTATCGCGGCGAGGTCGTGCCCTGCAGCTACGGGGTCATCTGGTGGGCGTTCTGCAGTGTGCTTTACGCGGAGCTGGCGTGGACAGCGGATTCCGAAACACGCGCGCTGTCGGTAGCGTTTCTGCTGGCGGCGTTTGGCTTCGGGTTGCTGGGACTGATAGACGACCTGTGGGGTGGCACAGAGTTCAGGGGCTTGCGGGGGCATCTGCGCGCCCTGCGGCAGGGCAAGGTCACAACAGGTCTGCTGAAAGCGGCGGGTGGTCTTGCTCTCGCGATGGCAATCGCCTCCCTGTTGCAGACAGGCTGGGCAGTGTTGCCGGCAGGACTGCTGATTGCGCTGATGGCAAACGCAATGAATCTGCTGGACATGCGCCCGGGCAGGGCGGTTTCCGTGTTTCTGGTGCTTTCGGTTGCCGCGGTGGTTTACCTGTTACGCAGCGAGCAGGCATTGACGGCGGCGTTGCTGGGCTTCTTGATGGCGGCTGCGCTTTTGCTGCGCCGACGTGACGCCGCTGGCGAGGCGATGATGGGCGACGTCGGCTCCAACCTGCTGGGCGGGGTGCTGGGCGTCTCGCTGGTGGCGGGTCTGCCGCTGTGGACAGAGGCGACCGTCTTGCTCCTGCTGGCGGCGCTGCATGTTGCCGCGGAACGTGTCTCTCTCAGCCAGTGGATCGAAAACACCCCTTGGGCACACCAGATAGACCGCTGGATGGGGGTTCGATAGGTCTGTCCGCTATTGGTCAAGCACCCTGCGTATCCCCCACAGGATGGATTTGTAGAAGGGGTCATCGATGCGGGTGATGTGGACGCCAACGCCACCCGATGAGTGGATGAAATGCTCCGCGTCGATAACCATCCCCACATGCGTCACGGTACGCTGGTGGGGGTCGCTGCCCCCCGCGAAGAAGATGAGGTCGCCTGGCTGCGTTTCCGAAATGTCCACTGCCGTCGTTCGGGCGAAATCCGCCTGAAGGTCGGCATCTCGCGGTAGCACCAGTCCACACATGCGATACACCAGCTGCACGAAGCCCGAGCAGTCCAGTCCAAAGGGTGAACTGCCGCCCCACAGGTAGGGAACACCCAGCAACCGTCTGGCAGTGTATACCAGAGCGTTTTGCCAGCCCATGCGCGGCACACGGTAAGGCTCCACATTTTTGCCCTGCAGGATAACCGTCCCTTCCACACGCAGCGAGCCCGCGCGGCTTATTGCAACCCATTGCGGGGTCACGTCCTGCGCCGCCATCCAGCCCGTTCGCCCATCCGGCAGAACGACCCGAAGCCAGTCCTCATACCACTCGTTTCCTTCCAGCCATGCTCCCATCGGAGCAATCGTTAAATGGGGGGCATTGTAGTCGGGTTTCTCGCGCACGAACGCCCAGAGCGCGTTGACCCGATAAACCTGTCCGGGTGCCGGGTACTCCTCGCTGTCATCCAACAGGCATATCTGCTTCGCCCGTACCCATCCCGTATATCCATCGTCCGTCTGCACGTTCACCCAGTTTTGCCCGGAATCGGGAGGGCTCAGCAGCAAAAGGGTGTGTCCCAGCAGCATCTGGGAGACCTGCTCGCTGTCGCCGTCCGGCTGGGCGTGCATTTTGACCACATTATGGATGGCTACTGCGCGGGGCAATTTCGTCCTCCAATGGCTCAAAATACCGTATTTTTCACAGCTATCAGGCGTGTTCGAATGTCCTAAGATAAAAGTGGCTACGCGCCACGCAGCCGATGCGGTGGGCAGGAGGGCGGAAGAGCCGGTGGAGAACGTCGGGCGCCGCCGTCCTGCCCTTTTTTGCTTAGAACGAGAAGAAGTCGCCGAGACGCTGGGCAAGGAACAGGTCTCCATCCACCACTACCTGTCCGCTCATGTATGCCTGTTCCGGACCCATCCTGCCCTCTACCAGCGCGAGGAACGTCTGCGCGTTGGTGGTAATGGTCACGTCTGCCTGCGCACCGGATGCTCCGCGGCGGACGTTACACTTGTTGTTGGCAATCTCGATCTCCCACACGCCACCGCCTTCTCCGGTAATCGTGATGCGGTACAGCACCTTAGCACCGTATGCCCGTTCGGGGCGGAAGCGTGATGGCAGATTGTCAAAGAAAGCGGCTACCGGCGATTTCGCTGCTTCCGCTACCGCAGGAGGCGACTGCTTTGCCATCGCGATGAGCGCGTCCGCAACCAGCCGCCCCGCTTTCTCGCCAACGCTCATGCTGGTTTCGTAGCGATACAGCGACAGCCCGTAATCCGCCTCAGAGAGGATGTACCCCAGCTCGTCGTTTGCCAGACCGATGACCAGCTTCGGGTTCCCCTTCATGTGTCGCTTTATCTGGAAGCCGATGTTCGGCAGCGCCTCGCCGGGCAGAGTAACCATCTCCACCGGACCCAGCGTCACATGCATCACTTCGGTAACGACCTCATCGGTTTGCAGGACGGGTTCGGGGAACAGTCCGGCTCTCGCTGCTTGCTTGAACTGCTCATTCTCGACAGGAATGGTGATTTCAGCGCGTCGTATGGACAGGGATGCCTCCTTCAGCTCGGTAGCATTCTTCAGTGCGTTCAGAGCTGCCTGTCCCAGCGCGTTACCCACGCGCTCACACTCCCTCCAGTCGTTGCCGGGCGAGTCGACAGTGACCATGCCGCCCAGTGCACCGTTCAGGAACAGGGCGATGCCGCCCTCCGCGCCCTCGATGGTCTGGCGCATATAGTGCACGATGTCGGAGGTGAGCGAGCGAATGTTCATCAGCTCGGGGTGCACCGCGTAGTTCACGATGGTGGCAATGGTCTTGTTATCGCTGGCGTTTCGCAGTTGCAACACCGCAATGGAGGTATCCAGTATCTCCGCCACGCGTACATTGCGGGAAACGCCCGTCACGCCCTCCCCACTGGCAACACGCAGTACTGCCGGTTGCAGATTCTTTGCTGCCTCTTCAATCGCGTCTGCCACTTTCTGCTTCATCTGGGCGTACCACTCTTTATCCACACCCGACACGCCCTGCTCTGGCTGTCCCCACAGACCGATGCTGTCCGGACCGCTATGCGTATGGGTCGCCGCGATGATGATGTGGGAGGCCGGTACAGAGGCGACTTTGCTGCGTATCTCCTGCACTGCGGGGTACAGCAGTCCAATCAGGTCGCAGGAGACGATAGCCATCTTCACCTCGCCCGCCTGAATCACCACCGCAGTGGCATACACGTCATCGTGTATCTCTTCCGCACGGCGGTTGGCGCTGTAGCCAGCCAGATATGGTAGTTTCTCCGGGGTTATCTTCACACGAGCTGCGCCTGCCTGAAGGCTCTGTGACCATGATGCAGTCAGGGGCAACAAGACAAACAGCATGGCAATCGAGAACACTGGCATCAAACGGAACATGGGTGTTTACTCCTCCCCTCCCTCATGAAGATACTTGCCGGTAACCTGTTCTACGGCAACGGCAGGATTCCTTGCGAAAGCTTCGCCGTTGGGAAGAACACGCTACCGCGTTGCAGCGCCGACATTGCCGCTGATTTGCACCGCTCCGGCAGAACGGTTCGTGATGCGCACCTCACCCGTGACCACGTTGTCCGTGATAACGGCGCGACGCACTCCTTCCCCGATATCCACCTGCGGGCGGTCGTCGCGGAACTCACAACCCCGCACCAGCACCGTGCCGCCGCGTGCCTGAATGGCTGCGCGTCCCTCCTTGTCCTTGTCCCACTGCATGAATGTGCAGTCGGAGAAGCCAACCGTGCCACTGCCCTCAATCACCGCAATCTGTTTGTTGGGTCCCCAGTAGGCGCAGTTGACGAAGCGCACCGTGCCCGAATGGGTGGGGGCGACGCGCACCATGGTGGGGTCGCTGCCGCGAAACGAGACGAACTCGCCGTTGGTAATCAGCACCCCCATTGGCGCGGTCTGCTCCACCAGCACCGCTACCAGACAGTCGTCCGCGCCGATGCCCAGGAAATTGCCGTTGCACACCCCTGCTTTCGTCTGGGTGAATCGGTAGCCCACCTTGTAGCCGTAGCAGAAGGTGTTCAAAACGTACTGCCAGTCGCTGCGTCCGAAGATGAACGCCTCGCCGTTTTGCATCTGCCACTCGAACAGTTTGGGCTTCATGCTGAACCAGGGGTTAAAGTGCACGTTCTCGATGCGTCCGATGTCGTATATCTGGTCCACCAGCACCCCCCGCCTCAGGGGTTGACCATGCACGTTGCGTATCAGATGGCGCTCGTTCTGGGTGGCGTCGATGCCGTTATAGGGGTTGAGCATCTCCACATCCAGCACAGCAGGATTCTTGCCGCGCATGGCGATTGCCCACGGGTAGGGAGTGGGCACGTCGTCGGTCTTCTGTTCGGGATAGTACAGCACCACGCCCTTCAGGGTACTGTTGGTGTTCAGGGTGATGAAGGCAGCACCTTCCTCACTGCCCGCGCCCCCGGTGATGAGAAAGGTCGTACCGTCATCGGTGGGTTTGGGCAACCCTGCGTCGCGGATGCCGTTATGTGCGGGTACCGACTCCCACACGCCTTTCAGGGTGACGCCATTGGGCACCACGAGGTGCCCTTTGAACAGGTAATTTCCCCTTGGGGCGTACACCACGCCGCCGCCCGCCTTGCCCGCCTCGTCCAGTGCGCGCTGAAAGGCAGCGGTATCATCGGTTTTGCCGTCGCCTTTCGCACCGAAATCGCGCACATTGTACACATCACGCTCTGCCATCGCAGCTATACCTCCTGTGAACAAGATGACGGACATCACTAACAGAAACCATCGCATGACTGGAATACCTCCGTATTCGTTTCTCTGGCGGCGAGATTCGGCAGAGAGCGGGAAGCGTCCTTGCGGGATAAAAACGTCGCGCAGGAGCCATTCCTGCGCGACGCTAATGGTTTACGCTTTATTGACAGGTTTGTCCCTGCGGATAGGTATAGATGCCCATGCGCTCGTACTCGCAGATGAGCTGTGCCTGCGACTTGCGTGTGCCGTCGGGGTTGGTCAGGGCGGGGTCGCGGTAATACTTCGCATGCCCGTCGGCGAAAATCCAGTTGCGCCCACCCATGTGGCGCTGTCCCTTAGGCCATCGGCGGTTTGGCGCGCCGTTGTCGTAGCCCGGTGCGATGTACCAGCCCGCAAAGGCGTTGCCGTTGGGCTCGATGCGGCTGCCGACGTCGGTTACATAGAATGTCTGGGCTGGGAACTGGATGGACGCCATCGGCAACATCTTGCGGCAGTCATACTGATCCCAGCTAATGTAGTAGCCTCCGGCGAGCAGGTAGTTTCCTGCGTACGACAGGGGAAGCACGTCTCGCATCCCGTTGACCACATTGCGGATACCGGGGTACGCGCCGGGAACGCCCGCGGCTAACAGCTGCAACTCGTAGCAAGTGGAGCCGAATTTGCTGAAACCGCCACGGTCCGGGTCGCTGGGACATACGAGAATCTGATAGTTCTTCTTGTAGGGGATAATCGCCAGCGGGAAGGCAAACACGCCGCTCCAGTAGGGGTCTGAGCCATCCGTGACCACACGACAGCCCTCCGACTGAGGCGCGCTACATGGACCTACCCATCCCGTCTCCGGAAGTATCTCATCGTAGTCCTGCGCGTACATCATCGAAGCCAGACCAATCTGCTTGGTGTTGGACAGGCAGCTGGTCTTGCGTGCCTGCTCACGTGCCTGCGCGAATACCGGGAACAGGATGGCTGCCAGTATCGCGATAATCGCTATCACCACGAGCAGTTCAATCAGGGTAAAAGCCTTTCTGGACATTGCCCGATACCTCCTCTTGACGTAGATTTGCCAATAAATCTTAGCACCGGTAACGAGGAGAGTCAACTGGTTCCGAGGTGCATCGGTGTTAAAAGGCGTTTAAGGTTCGATGTGTACTGCGACGTGGTCGGATGAAAACTCTGGGAGGAGACTGCTCTTGCTGCGATTGTGACAGCACCTGTCAGTGATGCCGCGCACCTGCGAAGCACCTCAAGTCGTTTCACTGAGAGAGCCAGCAAAGGGTCTCCGCCTCCTCGCTGCGGTCAGAAGGGTAGTGGGGTTACAGAATGACCGTTCCCGCCAGACTAAAACTTCACTCCCAGCTTCAACCGCGCCTCGTACTCGGTCTGGCTCGGCTGGAAGATGCGGTCGCGCTGGTAGGTGGTCAGTGAGCCTTCCAGACTGACGTTGAACACATCGCTCAGCGCATAGCGGTAACCGAGTCGATAGGTGTGCGCCGCCAGCTCGCTGGTGGTCTGTTGCCGGCTCAGCTGGTAGCCCGTCAAGATCTCCATCAGCGGCGAGAAGCGGTAGATGATCGCCACATCCGCCAGCGTCATGTTTGTGCTGTTGAGCAGGTCACGGCGCACACCCAGGCTTCCCCGCAGGGTGAGTGCGTTCATCTGCGCCTGCAGCTTCACGTCTGCTTGCTCCTGCTGTTTGATGTTGCCCTTGTTGTCCTCCGGGTTGCGCGTGTAGCTGCCCGTGACGCTGAGCGACTGCGACGGCTGTACACTCAGCGCAAGCCCCCACGTCTCCGGCGGCACCGTGCCCTCCTGCAAGCGCAGCCGATGGGTGGCTTCCAGACGCCACGTGCGGTTGGGAGCAATCTGCGCCCGCAGGGTGCGTACATAGTCCTCCCGCTCACCAGCATAGCGACCCTGCACCCCGGTCTCCAGCCGAATACCCTGCCATGGCTGCAACGCCAGTAATACGTCCCGCTTCAGCGATGCCCGCTCGCCTGTGGTTTCCAGCGATGCCCCGGTCTCCAGCTGCAGGGTTGGGCGAGGAGTGCTGACCACACGCACACTGGTAGCCGTAGCGCGGTCGCCCAGCTCTCCCTGTCGCTGCATGTAGCTGCCCAGCAGCCGATAGGTGGAAGACGGCTTCGCTTCCAACCCGAGGCTCAGTTCCGTCTGCTGCTTCTCACCGATTTCGTCGTAGCGGATGCCCGTGCGCACCTGCACACCCTGTGCAGGAGAGGTGGTAACTCCCAGCGCGGCGGCCGAGCGTTCCGTGGCGCCCTGCATGCCTGTCAGCTTCTGTTGCTCCAGCAACGCCTGCGCCTGCGTATTTGGAGTAAGGTTCACCTGCGCCGTCAGGCGGTCGGTGGTGACTTCCGAACGCCCCTGCAGCAGGCTTTGCTGTTCCTGTGTGTGCCGCTCGATGCCCGCCGCCAGCGCGCCCCGATGCATACTCACCGATGCGGAGGTGGTGGTCACGGTCGCGAGGGGGTTCTCCTGATTCAGGTAGGAGACCACGGCGCGGATGCCCTCCGCAGGGTTATAGGCGAGGGTAGCGGACGTGCCCGCCGCCTTCGCGCCACCCAGTTCGCTCTGCTGGTAACCCAGCGACAGGTTCAGCCGCTGGCTCAGCATCATCTTCAGCGCGGTGCTGAACGCATCGGTATCGGGCTTTACTTTCCACGCCTGCGCGCCGGCGAACTCGCGCCCGGTACGCAGGTAGCTCAGCGTCCATTCGGCGAGGTCGCTCTTAGCAGTTGCCTGCAGGCGCAGTCCGCTTTTGTCATCGATTCGCCCTCGCGCGTTGGGGTCGGTCATGAAGGTCGCGCTAATCTGGGTGCTTCCCGCAGGCAACAGTTCGCCTGTCAGACCCAGCAGGGTGGTCTCTTTGCCGGGCTTATCCAGCGAGGCGGAGTAGGCACCGGTCAGGGCGAGTTTGCCCCGCGCGGCGTTCAGCAGCTCCATGTCCAGCGGCAGTTGCAGCGTCCGCGGATTGCGCTGAGCGGTCTTCGCGTCCACCTCATAGGTTACCTGTGCCATGCTCCCGTTGCGCAGCGGTTGCGTGAAGGTCAGTGTGCCCGCCGCGTAATCGATGGTGTATTCCTCTCCGCGTGTGAGCGTGCGCCCATCCACCACCACGCGCTCGCTTCGGTTCAGCACTCCTTTCCACGAGAGCAGATAGGGACCGCGCGTGTTGCGACCGATGAACACGTCGGTGTAGCGGAGGTACGCCGAATCCCCACCGGACAGCGCCGCAGGCACGTTCGCCGGTTGCTGCGCCGCCGTCGGTAATAGCCACGCCATGCACAAGATACCAGTTGTGAGCAGAGCCAACAGGGCGCGCATTGCTATTCCCCTCCCACCTGTATTATAGACGCTTTTTGCACGAAATGCATTACAGTCTTTTCATCCCCTTTGCGTAGACAGCAAATAGGGATACAATATCCCTCGGGGTATTGCGGATGGAGAGCGTGAGCCGTTTGCAACAACCGGTCGTGGACGTGGTGGTGGACCTGCCTGCGGCGCTACAGGAGGTGTTTACCTATGTGCTGCCGCGCGCGCTGGAGCCGAAGGTGCAGGTGGGTAGCTGCGTGCTGGTGCCGTTCAGCGGGCAGGAGGTGCTGGGCTACGTGGCGCGCCGCTACCTGATGGACCCTCGCGAGGCGGGAAAGCTCAAGCAGGTTATCGACGTGGTGGAAGGCAGCCTGCCTCTGGATGAGAACCGCCTCGCGCTGGCGGAGTGGCTGGCACAGGAATACCGTTGCGGGCTGGCGGCGGCAGTGCGCCTGCTTGCGCCCACCGAGATGGTGGCGAAGGTGCAGCGCGTGCTCTGCCTCACGCCGCAGGTGCAGCAGCAGGAGCTGTGGGAACTCTCCCCAAACGCCCCAGAACGTCGCCTGCTGGAGCTGCTGCAGTCGGCAGGAGGTCAATTACCGGAAGCGACGGCGAAAGCGCAGCTGGGCGCGACGTTATTCAACACCGCCATCTACCGGCTCAAGCGGCGTGGGCTGGTGGAGCAGAAGAACGTGCTGGCGGCGGCAACCGCCAGAGCGCGTGTGCTGAGACATGTTCGCCTGAACATCCCACCCGAGCAGGCAGAGAATCTGGCGGAGGCGTGCGCCTCGCGCGCTCCGGCGCAGGCGGCTTTGTTGCGTGCGCTGGCTGTGGCGCAGGAGGAGATGCTGCCGATGGCGGAGCTGCTGCGGCAGGTGGGGGTCTCCGCCAGCGCACTGAAGAGCCTGCAGATGCGGGGGGTGGTGGATTTCGCCGATGTGCCCGTTTACCGCTCACCGTTTGGCAAGATAAGCCCGTCGGGCACAGATGCACCTCTACAGGTCACTCCCGACCAGGAGCGATGCCTGTCCGCCATCGGGCAGGCGATCGAGTCGGGCGAGCATCGCAGTTTCCTGCTGTTCGGCGTGACGGGCAGTGGTAAGACGGAGGTCTATCTTCGGGCGGTATCTCAGGCGTTATCGCGGGGGCGCAGCGCGCTGATTCTGGTGCCCGAAATCGCGCTGGCGGCGCAGGTGGTGGAGGCGGTGAAGGCGCGATTCGGCAATCTGGTGGCGGTGCTGCACAGCGCGCTATCGGCAGGGGAGCGATTTGACGAGTGGCGCAGGGCACGCGAGCAGCGGGCGCGAGTGGTCGTGGGGGCGCGGTCGGCGGTGTTTGCCCCCCTGGAGAATCTGGGGTTGATTGTGATAGACGAAGAGCACGAGGGGGCGTACAAACAGCAGGAGCACGTGCCGCGCTACCATGCCCGCACGGTGGCTCTGGAGCGGGCACGTCGTGAGCGTGCGGTGCTGCTGATGGGCAGTGCCACGCCGTCGGTGGAGATGTTCTATGAGGCACAGCAAGGGATACACACACTCCTGCACCTGCCTACGCGCGTGGAAGGGCGTCCCCTGCCAGCGGTGCACGTGGTGGACATGCGCGATTCCCCGAGGGCGCGAGGAGGCGTCTTCAGCCAGCAGATGGCGCAGGCGATTGCCGAACGCCTGCGGCGGGGCGAGCAGGTCATTCTGTTCCTGAACCGTCGGGCGTACGCCTCGTTTGTGATGTGCCGAAAATGCGGCTACGTGGTGAAGTGCCATCGTTGCGAGGTATCCTTATCCTATCACAAGGTAGACCATTCCCTGCGCTGCCACCACTGCGACTACCGACGAAGCGTGCCTGAGAAGTGTCCTTCGTGTGGCGCGGTGCAGATTTACCCCTTCGGGCTGGGCACGCAGAGGGTGGAGGAGGAGGTACAGCAGCTTTTCCCTGAGGCGCGCCTGCTGCGCATGGACCGCGATACCACCACCCGAAAGGGCGCGCACCACGTGTTGCTGGCGCGCTTTCGCGCACACGAAGCGGACGTGCTCATCGGCACGCAGATGGTGGCGAAGGGACTGGACTTTCCAGATGTGACGTTGGTGGGCGTGGTGAGTGCGGATACCGCGTTGCATATCCCCGACTTCCGCGCCGGCGAAAGGGCTTTCCAGCTGCTCACGCAGGTGGCTGGCAGAGCGGGCAGGGCACACCAGCCGGGTGAGGTTGTCGTGCAAACCTTCAACCCTGAACACGAGGCAGTACAGACCGCAGCTACTCACGACTACCTGCAGTTTTATGAACGTGAAATCGCGCACCGCGAGGAGCTGCGCTACCCACCTTTCTCGCGGCTGGCGAATATACTCGCCACCCATCCCGAAGAGGCGAAAGCGGAGGAGATGAGCCGCAGGGCAGCGGACAGGATCCGCGACGTGATACAGTCGGAGCATATCGAAGCGGAGGTTTTGGGGCCGGTACAGGCTCCTATAGCCCGTTTACGCGGCTTGTGGCGGTGGCACTGCCTGGTCAAGTGCTATCAACCAAAAGCGTTGCCCGATTTGCTGCACTGTGCGCTGGGCGGGATGTCGTATCCGCAGGGGGGTGCATTGCAGGTGGATATCGATCCTTACAGCGTATTATGAATCACCGAATCTGATGGATTGCCATTGGCAAGGCAGAAGTTGAGGAACGGCTCCACCTCGCGAGCCAGATCTGGGTCTACATGAACCAGTTGACGCCATATCTGGCGGTTGCGACGCGAAATGTGTTCCAGCTGGTCGGCGGGCACTTCTACCACTACCAGCTGCCAGCTTCGTGGGAACAATAGAGGTGTCCACTTCCGGCTTGCCATCCTGCGCACTCCATCCCTGGTATTGCGTTACACTCTATATTCTGGCAAGACGGCAAGAGATAAACACGGCAATTGTACGGGGAATGGCTAGAGAAGAAACCTTAGCGAATCAGTTCCCCCACCTTCACACTGGCATCTGGGGCGAACAGCGGAGAGATGCTCTCTTCCCGATGATAGATTCGCAGACTCCGATAGAGCGCGTTAAACGGCGTCTCGGGTGCAGGCGAGGTGGGTTCGCAGTAGACCTCCAGCCGACGCTCTACGAGGTTCACCACCCAGTATTCGGGGATGCCCGCGCTGGCATACAGGCTCGCCTTCACCGTGCGGTCATACTCCAGCGAGGTGTCCGCCACTTCTATCACCAGCAGGGCGGTGCTGGGATGCGCCTGACGGTAGTCTTCGGGACTGCCGGGCACTACCGCCACGTCCGGAACGGGCTCGTGGTCGCCGATAGCGAGGGGATTTTGAATGCGGACATAGTACGGCTTGCCCGATAGCAACAGCACCAGATGCCCCGCAATGCGGTCGGTGCTGATACTGTGTTCCGGTCCTGTTGGAGCCATGCGCACAATCTCCCCGTCGATGAGTTCCACGCGGTCATCGCCGAAGAACCCCTGCTGCACGAGCCAGTGATACTCTTGCAGCGTGAACCTGCGCCGGGCAGGCGCAGTTTGCTTGGTCGGCTTCACCGTTGCTGCCTGCGACATCCTCCATCACCCGCCTCATTATACCAGTTACCCCGAAAGCAGGCAATCCGTGCTGCGCTTCAGACCTCGCCCGACCAGCACCCGCCGCCGTCCGCGCTTTGCTCATCACGCGCAGGAGACGCTGGCAAAGAGTAGCAGTTCACCACGAGGTTCGCCCTAGACGCTCAGATGAAACCTCATCCGGAGATCGGCGTGCATCGCCAAGGGCGAGGACAGAGTGCCCCTTCCCGCCTTCAATTATACAAGGGCGAGGCTCCCGCCGAGCCTTCTGCCTCTGAAAGGCTAACCCCTCGTCAGGGTCCACCAGGCTCCTCCCCGACGGCTACCCAGACGCGCCTCGATCACAAACAGAAGACCATCCGTGAGAGCCATATATTTCGCCTCCATCGGGTTGTACACGCGAGGCACGTCGCTTTCTTTCAGCACGAGGGAGTACCGGCCATCTGCCTGGGGTTCCATCGTGCGCCAGCGGAAGGTATCGGGAACCAGCCGCACCCGCACCTGCGCTCTCGCGGCAGGCTTCCCATCTGGCTGCCAGACCGTCGCCTCTATCCGCCACTCGCTGCCCGCTCGGGTCACCGCAGGACGTATCGCCAGGCTTTCGGTGACTTGCCTCGACAGGGCAAAGGCTTTGGCAAAGCGCTGCGCCCCGCAGTGCGAGTGTGCGGCAGCAAGCCATGCCTCGAAGGCGGCTGTGTCCACGCCGAGCCTGCGCCAGTGTCTGATAGTGTTCTCTGCGTTAAGGATTTGCGCCTCGCACACTGCGCGGGACGCCTCCCGCTCCAGCACCAGCAGGCGCGTGCCGAAAGGCTGCAGCGACACCCGAACCGGCAGCTTGCGGCTGAGCACCTGCCCGCTGATGGCATCGCGCACCGTGTAGCCCGGTTCATTCCCCTGCAGCAACTGTGAGTCGAGCGACACCTGCACCTCACGCGCAAAGTTGGTCCGATGGAGCAACACCACCACCAGATTCGTGCCGTCGGCGAGAGGCAAACACTCCACGCCTTTTGCCCAGCCTGCATCATCGGGGTTGGTTACCTGTACTGGGCGCAATAGCGCCATCTGCTCCAGCTGCCGTTCTATCTGTTCCACGGGCAAAGGACGCACCTTCACAGACCAGGTGGCAGCCCCGCGGTCGGTGGAGGTCTGGTGGCTAACGGTTACCGGCTCGCCCGGCGCGTCATCGGACAGGCGGATGATATTGCCTGGCAACAGTGCGAGGTCGTTACCGTGCTCGTCCTTTTCCGCCAGTGCGCCTACCGCAACCACCTTTCCCCCCGCCCGCAAATACTCGCCCAGCGCGCGGTGAGCCTGCGCTGAGAGCACAGGGTTATCCACGCTGAGCAAAACGGGCACCGCCCGCGCAAGGTCGGCGTCACACTGTGCATCATGCACAAACAGCGTATGCCATCCCCGCGAGCAGGCAACGTTATAGAGCAGAGTCCACCGGTGTTGCCACCACCGCCGCCATGTCGCGTCCGAGATAAAAATGCCCACCTGCGGTTGCAGGCGGGCACACCCTTCCAGCCACAGCGCAGCCGCCCGCAGTTCCCCAAACAGGCGTTTACACGCCGCTTCCGCGGGAGTGCCGCTGATGCCCCACTCTCCGTCCGGCAGGGAGCCTCTCCACTGCACCAGCCCGATATGCCACACGCCCATTCCCAGCGCTTCATACACCGCCCGTCGTGCGGATGCGGGAGAAAAGCTCCTGCCGCCGCCCTGTGCTCTGCTGTCCAGCTGCTTGTTCGCCAGACGCGGCGCCACCACCATCACCCCGAACGACGTTTGCATATCCAGCGTCAGGCGGTGAAGTCGTTCCGCGTCGTCGTCTATGGAGATGGGACCTGCCTCAAAGCCATCCGCCGCACCCGCCAGGTCGGTAAGGGGATAGCCCATCTTCACGCGGAAATCCAGCGCGAATGGGTTGCCGTGCGTGGGGATGAAAACGGGGCGGGTTGCGTCCAACTGGCGCAGGTGTGCGGTGTAAAGGGCGAATCGTTCGGTCATCACCGCTTCGCGGAACCGCCGCCACTGCGCAACGTCTCCGTTTTCCGGTAAACCGTGTTGCCGGCACCAGGCGCGGTAATGCGCCAGAGACTCGGGGCGAAAATCCCCTTCCGGCAACCCGAAGTAATCCGGGTAGCCCTGTTCACCGCCAATCACCCAGTAGCGCACCCGCTTTTGCTGGCGCAACAGGGGCACGGTTTCGCGCATCTGGCGCAGGGTGGCGTCGGTCAGCACCGGGTCATCGAAGGCAATCCATGGGTTCTCACCCGCGCGGATGATATTGCCGTCGCGGTCGCGCATGGCGGCTTGCGGATGCATCTGCCAGAACCAGTCGGGATACACCACAAAGAAGGCGTTATTGTGTTCGCCGATGCCAGCTCCAGCATCGACGCGCAGGTTTGCCAGCGTTGCAAAAGTGGACGTTCCCAGCGGCACAGGTGTGTCATGACGCGACGCGCGAGTAAAGAACCGCACTTTCCCACCGGCGTCCCGGCACTCGCCGATGATGCCCCATCCGCGCAGGGTCAGGTCACCCATGCGTACCAGAGTATCCTCCTGCACCGCCTGTCCCAGCCACACGTGGGCGTGAGACTTGCGCACCCCGATGCGCACCCGGTACCTCCCTGCGGGCAGTGGCTTTGCCGGTTGTAGCACCAGGTGTGGCTGGCGGCGTGGCTCTGTGTGCGCCCGCGCGAGTGGCGTCGCGGAAGCCTTCGCCACAAACAGCTCCCCCACCGCCTCGGCGTGTGAGTTGGAGGTGGTTACCAGCAGGTTGACCTGTGTCAGACCCGCTGGTGCGTCAAACTCCAGCACCATGCTGCGGCGGGTAGATACCTGCACCGGCGCGGGCAAAGGGCGTACGCCGTATCGAGCGCGTTCCTCTTTCAGGAGGTGCAGCGGCAAATGGAGTGAGGTGGCATTCGCTCCCGTGCGGTGTACCGCCCCGCGCAAATCTTCCGAACCTGTCCAGTGCCAGAAGCCGTACATTTCCGCCGGCTGTCGCTGCCAGTGCCAGAAAGCGGGATGAAGCAGGCGGGGCAGAAGGTCCGACATGTCTCACCTCACACTGGAAACGGTTTGTAAAGGGGGATATGGAAGAACCAGCTGGCAAACGCCAGCACGCCACACACCGCGTAGTCGCCCACAATCAGCCCGATGAAGAAAGGCACCGCCTTTTCGTACAGGCGCAATCCGCCAGCCCTCAACACCCCTGCTTTCACCGCACCAGCAATCACGATGGGCACCCACATCCACTCCAACGCGCCGCTTTGCGCCATCACGAACCCGCCCGGATGCAGGGGAAACCACAGGAACTGATGCCGTGCCGCCTGTAGCAACAGCACGAACACCGCCCCCCATCCCGCCGCCAGTAGCTGCGCAGTGTCGGGCTGAGGTGCAAGACCGTTCAGCTGGGAACGCAGGGTATCGAACGCCAGCCTGCCCTGATAGGTGCGCCACTGGTCGGTGACGGCGGATGCTGCGCCGTAGCGGTAATACACATCCAGCGCAATCCACAGGCTGGCAAAGATGCTCAGCAGGGAAGCAATGCCCAGCGGCACCAGAAAAGGCTTGCGGGGAATGCGTACCGTGTCCGCGAGCACCAGCATTTCGGAGTAGGTCGGCAGGGCGTGCGCCCGGAAGTCGCCAAACGAGAACCAGCGCAGGTATGCCAGCCCCACTCCCTCTGGAACCGGCATGGGCGAGCGCACCAGCGCGCGCGTCCACCACGCCACGTCGTTGCCGGGGTTCCAGATGGGTCCCAGTGCCGCCCTCAGCCAGCCGATGCTCACCATGCACAGAAAAAAGACCACAAACAGCGTCACCGCCGTCGCCGGACGCAGACCCAGCGCGATGCCAAAGGCGATTAACACCGCCAGCGAGGCTGCGAAAGCCACCCACCACAGCCTTTCTATCGGGTGGCGCAGAGATTCGACCACCCTCTCCCGTGCAGACCACGCCACCACCAGTGCGAGCGCCACAATGGCTCCCTGCGCCTGCTCCCCCGAATAGGGAAATCCGGAGCCTCCACCACCCGCCTGATTCAGCCCCCACATCCCTGCCATCAGGTTCTCCCCCTTCGACAACGCAAAAAAGAAGGCGCAGGAGAAGAGGATATTCGTGGGAACCAGTGCGAACAGCCCGATGACGCTCGGGTAAAAGGTCAGGTAGAGCGTGCCTATCCCGTTCCAGGGCGGGGGCAGTCGGCTGCCGATTTCGGTAGGCAACACGCGCAGTTCGGGCACCGATGGAACCATATAGTGTAAGGCGTTCAGCCCCTGAATCCCCACCGCCAGCGCGATGCCCACCCAGAGCATCGGTTTGCGGGCAGACCTCTCCTGGGTAAGCACCAGCGGCAGCTGCAGCATCGGGAAGGTGAGGCGTTCACGCCTCGCCCAGTGCAGGCTGAATACCGCTGCCAGACAGAACTGCGCTACCAGCAACACCGCGACGAAACCCGCCCACACCAGCACTGGCACCAGCCACGCCTTCCACACCTGCGGTAGATAGAGACTGGATTGCCCCACAAAGAACCCCTTCACCACCTCTGGCGAGCGCGGCGCGACCCACGCGGGGATATGCGCCCAGAACTCCTCCCATCGGTTGCCTGCGTTGGCAAACCAGAACGGCGCAGCCAGCGTGGTGACGAGAAACTGCACCATGCCCATCGTCGAGATGCCAACGGTGGCAGTCACCACCGCGTACATCCACAACACCTCGCGCCTGCCCAGCAGGGGAAACAGACGACGCACCAGCAACAGCCCAAGCAACACCACAACGGCAGCAACAGGCAGGGAGCTCGAGGCTAAATCCGCCGAGCGATACAGGATTTCGCTGCGGAAGACCCAGACGCACACCAAAGGCGCGAGCAGGATACCGCCTGCCGCGGCGAGCAGAGCGGACCGGGGAAGCTTTGCTCGCTTGCCCGTCGTCATGGTGCCTTGATGAGTGGCGGGTGCCTCTGCGGTATTTAACATCGGTTTGCCCTCTGCCGCGGGAACAGGCGGTCAGGCTCGCACCGGCGCCAACGCGCCTTACCCCCGCAACAACGCCATCAGGTCGCTCCAGAGCGCGTCGGCACGCACCGCCTTAATCCATCGGACGGTATCTCCGCCGACAGGGAACTCCAAATCCAGATTGTCCAGCAGACGGGGGCGGGGCAGAAGCTCCACTTCGGTCAAACCCAGCAGGTGCGCGGTGACCGTCTCATCCCAGATGGGCCAGGCGTCCTCCCTGCCCGTCGTCTGGCGGCACAGGTCGGGATGCTCGGCGAACCACCACTCCAGCAATCCCACCAGATAGTCTGCCGCCGCGCTGATTCCACCAAACCGCTCCTTCGCCTGTTCGCGCGAAAGAGTGAGACAGCGGATACACATCTCCGCACAGCCAATCGTGAGCGGCACGGAGGTTTCCAGAATCACCTGCCATGCTTTGGGGTCGTTCTGCACGTTGAACTCGCGCCCGCCGTTCGGCACGCTGTGAAACGCCATCGACACCATCCGCACCCGCTGCGCCAGCGAAGGGTCCAACAGCAGAGCCGAGGCAGCATCGGTCGCCGCGCCGATGGTTAGTAGCGTCAGCGGTTTCTCTGGCGAGTAATGTCGCGCCGTTTCCAGAATGAATTCGATCCCCTCGTTCTGCTGCGGCTTGCCCACGCTCTCCAGTGGTGTGCTGGAGCCGGGCACCACAGGCGGTTTTTCCTGTATCGGCAGGTGGTGCAGCACCTCCTGCGCTATCTCGGCGGAGCGTTGCGCCGTCAGATAAGGGGTATGCGTGGTGACAATGCCCAGCAGATTCACGCGCGGGCTTAAGGCCAGATGGGCAATCGCCCACTGGTCGTCGACCTCTGCCCCCACATCGGTGGAGAGCAGGGTATCGATGGCTTTATCCTTTGTTGTCACTGCGGTCTTTCACGCCTCCATCTTCGCAATGGGTCATCTCTGGCAAGCATATTCGGCAACCACTGCTTGCCTGCCTGCACTGTGGCGCAGGAGCCTGCGGTTCAGCCAAGAAATAGATGCACGAACGGAGGTGTTGGATGGTAAGGCGTCTGCGTTTTTCCGCACGCACGCCAGCCGAAGCGCGGCAGTGGCAGGCGCAGTGCCGCCAGAAGCTGATGGAACTCATGATGGGAGGGACACCGCCACCGCGCGTGCCGCTGCAGCCGCAGGTGCTTCGGCGCATCGAGGTGTCAGCAGGGGGATACATGCTGGAGGAAATCACCCTGCAAACCCTGCCGGACCGGCGCGTACACGCATGGATGGCGACTCCATGGAAGGTTCGGGGCAAAGTGCCTGCGGTGCTGGCGCTGCACGGGCACGGCGGCAGCGGCGAGCAAGTGGTTAAAGGCGAGGGGCTGTACTGGTACGGACGCACGCTGGCGGAGTTGGGCTATGTAGTCATCGCGCCCGACATCGGCTCGCACGACCTGCAACACGCCAGCTGGTCGCTGATGGGTGAGCGCGTGTGGGATAGCCTGCGCTGTATCGACTATCTGGTGAGCAGACCGGAGGTGGACGCCAGACGCATCGGCGTGGTGGGGCTGTCGCTGGGCGGAGAGACCACCATGTACGTCGCCGCGCTGGACGAGCGGGTGCGCCTCGCCTGCAGCAGCGGCTGGCTGACCACCGTGGAGAACATGAAGAACGGGCACTGTCCCTGCTGGAACTTTGCGGGGCTGGAGGAGCATTTCGACTTTGCCGACATCTTCGCCTGCGTTGCGCCGCGCGTGCTGCTGTGCGAGCTGGGAGAGAAAGAGCGCGCGCCAGGAGGCTTTCCCGTCGAGATTGCCCGACAGCCGGTGGAGGAGATACGGCAGGCGTATCGCGTCTTTCGGGCGGAGCAGAACTTTCACTTCGACACGCACCCGGGCGGACACGTGTTCGTGGGCAGCCGCTGGTGGGCGATGCTGCCGCAGGTGCTGGGCACAGTCGCCCCATGGCGCACGCAACGGGAGCCGGTGCAGGAGGCACTGCGTCGGGGAGAGATTGCCCGACGTGCCTTTTGCCGCGCGCTGGGCGTGCTGGATGGCTGGTGGGCAATCCGCGATAAGGAGACCCACCTTCTGCCCCGCCGCACCGACCAGCGCGTGTGGGCGCCCAACGACAACGCCGCCGACCTGATGCCCTTCCTGTATCTCACCGCCCACTTCATCGCCCTCGAGCGACTCGGCGACCTGAAACGCACCTTCGACAGCGAACGCAAACTCACCAACCGCGTGGGAGCGCTGCCCGACTGGTACGACCTCGAGAAAAAGGCGTTCGTGTATCCCGACGTGGACATCCGACGCCTGATTTTCGGCGCGGCGGAATACTGTAAGGACGGTTTACTGCCGATGACGGAGGTGATGGGCAGAGGCTGGTGGACGGAGCGCATGACCGAGCTGATAGATGCCATCTTCGAACACGCCCCCGTCCGTTCCGATTTCGGCAACCTGCCTGCCGATGACACCGAAGTGAACGGCGAACTGCTGCAGGTGCTCAGCCGTCTCTACGCGATGACGCAAGAGGAACGCTACCTGCGCTGGGCGGAGCGCATCGGCGACGCCTACTGTCTGGAGATGATCCCGCGCAACGGCGGACTACCCGCCCACCGGTGGGACTTCTCCCGCCACCAGCCCATCAGCGACGTGCTGAGCCTGAACGACCATGGTAACGAGATTATCGGCGGTGTGGCGGAGCTTTACGTAATGATGCAGCAGGCGAGCCCGCCGAAGGCGCGCCGCTATGAACGTGCCCTGCGCCAGATGTTCACCCGCTTGCTGGAGAAAGCGCGCAACACCGACGGCTTGTGGTATGCTCTGCTCACCGCCTCTACCGCCGAGGTACGCACCCGCGCAGTACCCGATACCTGGGGCTACGCGCTGAGCGGCGTATACACTTTCGGCATGGCGACAGGGGACGAAGGGTTTATCCACGCAGCGCGGCGCGCCCTGCAGAACATCCACCAGCCGCAGTATCTGCTATGGGAAGGCGCGGACTCCTTCGCCGACTCCATCGAGGGCGCGCTGTTGCTGCTGAACCGCCTGCCCGTGGAAGGCGGCTTTCGCTGGCTGGAGGCGGTGCTTCCCCATTTTCTCAGCAGGCAACGGGAGGACGGCATCGTAGAGGGCTGGTATGGCGACGGCAACACCGCCCGCACCGCGCTGATGGTCGCGCTCTACCACACCCAGGGCATCGTGCCGCGCCCCTGGCGAACCGATTTGTGCGTGGGAGCCATCCACCATGGGGGTGGTCTGACCGTTGCGCTATCTGCCAATGCCGATTGGCAGGGCGTGCTACGGTTCGACCTGCCCCGCCACCGCGAATACCTGAAACTACCGATAAACTATCCCCGCCTGAACGAGTTCCCCGAGTGGTTTACCGTTAAAACGGGACGGAACTACCGGGTGAGAGTGGGGCGGGAGGAGCGGCACGCACGCGGCGCAGAGTTGCAGCACGGACTGCCTGTCGTGGTGCGCCGGCAACAGACACTCGTGGTGAGAGTGCAGGATAGTCGTTGAGAAGAGTCTTAGGAAACCGAAGGCGGTTCCTCCGCCACTGCTTTCCCCCCGTGGTTGGGACGCAGGGAAGGGAACAGCGCCAGGATGACAATCCACAGGCTTGCCGCTACGGGCATCGCCAGCAACATCCCCCAGATTCCGAACAGCTTCGCCCCCACAATCAGTGCGAAGATGCTGGCGATGGGGTGCAACCCCACCGAACCGCCCACGATTCGCGGCACCAGCAGCTGGTCAAACAGCGTATTGACCACCATCGCCGTGCCCACCACCAGCAGGGTGTACTTCCACGAATGCGCCGACACCGCGAACAGCCACAGCACCTGCCCCTCCCCTCCGAAAAAGGCAACCAGTCCGGAGGTGAGCGCGATGGACAACGCGCCGATGTAGGGCACCAGATACAGCAGACCAGCCAGTGTGCCCAGCACGATGCTGTAGCGCAGTCCCAGCAGGGTGAAGAGAACTGCCATCGTGATGCCGTAGAGGATGGCGACGGTAGTCAGCCCTTTCAGGTAGCCTGTCCACACCACGCCCAGTGCGCGCAGCAGCGATTGCACGGAGGCGCGTGAACCCTCGGGGATCATGTCCAGCACGCGCTGGCAGATGCGCGGCAGATCCACCATCGCAAAGAACGCAATGATAGGAATAAGCACCAGCCACAGCAGTTTGCCCAGCAACGAGGTGACGTAGTTCAGCAGGTTGCTCATCCACGCTGTTACCTGCGCGTTAATCTGCTCCGAGTAGCGGTCTATCAGCTGCTGGGGGTCTTCGGGCAGGTTCATGCGCTGAAGGGTGGCATGATGCCGTTTGAGAAACGGCTGCAGTTCCTCCTGAAACCAGTCGTTGGCGCCGCGAATATATCCCGGCAGGTCCTTAATGAGTCCCTGCAATTGCGTGACAATCAGGGGAACCACATACAGCAGCAACGCTACAATCAGCAAAATGAAAGCGATGAATACCAGCACGGTGGACATCCGGCGGGAATAGCCCCGACGCTCGAGCGCACGCAGCTGACCATCTAGCAGACCTGCTATCGCGAACGCGATGACGAACGGTACAAGCACATCCCGCACGTAGTAGAGTGCCGCTACGATCAGCAGCAGCATGCCCCCTCCCACCCATGGGCGGATACGTGCGGGCAACAGCGAAGGGAGGTCTGCCTGTGCCTCACCGAACAGAGCTGTAACATCGCCCGCCCGATTCACGGGCGGGCGACGGGTTTGTGCGGGTTCACTATGCTTGCGCTTGCTCCGGGGCATGCTCTCCTGCCTCAACGGCTTGCTCCCCGCCAGCAGTCTTCTGGCGTATCGTGGACGCTACCGTCTCCAGAGCGGGCTTGATGCGTTGAGAGAGCTCGGACACGCTCTCCTTCAGCTTCTCGATGGATTTCGCAAGCTCCTCACGGGTCTCCTGTCCCGACTTGGGTGCCAGCAACAAAGCCACCACTGCACCCACAATCGCGCCAATGCCAATCCCAGCCAGCACGCTCAACAACACGGTGCGCTCACCTTCCGAGTTGTTCGCCATCGTTCTCTCCTCCTCTCTCTTGTTCAGATTGTGCCCCAGCAGGGGGCTCTTCCGTGTTTTTTGACCCATCCGGCGACGGTGGAGTTTCGGTGGGTTGTTCGCCCTTCAGCACCGCGAAACCCTTCCGCAACGCCTCCATCCATACACCCGGACGGGACAGGGGCGAAGCAGCTACCGATTTCACCGCCTTCGCCACCTTCTGCGGACGTGTGACCGCGTCCACCACAGACAGAACGCGCTCGATGCGCTCGATCTTCGCGACGAGACTCTGCGCCACTTTCAGCAGGTGCCTTATGGTCACCAGCGCGTCGCGGGCGGAAGGGATGACCTCATCGTTCAGCGTGGCGCCTGCCTCTTTCATCGCAGGCATCAATGCAGCGCGCGTTTCGTTCAGGATGGTATCTGTCGATTCCAGAACACGATTCAGCCGGTTGATGGCAGGAGGCAGTTCCTGAAGCGCGGGCAACGCCTGACCACGAAGCTCCACGATAGTACGTTCTGCTTCGGTGACCGTGCGACGCAGGCGAATCACCACAGGTATCAGCAACGCCAGCACCACAATCGCCAATATAATCAGGACCACAACGCCAAGCTGAATCAACCCTTCCATTCTTCCTGCTCCAATCGCTTCGAAATCGTACCGCCACCAACCACTATCTCGCCGCGGTAAAACACCGCCGCCTGCCCCGGCGTAATCGCCCGCTGCGGCGACTCAAACTCCACCTCCACGCACGTTGCCGTGTCCGTCGGGAAGATGGTTGCAGGCGCCTCAGGCATATTGTAACGTATCCTTGCCTGTACTGCAAGTGGCTTCGTTAACCTGTCAACCGCAATCCAGTTGACATCTTCCACCAGAAACCGGCGGCAGTAGAGATACCGCTCGGGACCAACGAGCACCACGTTGTTCTGGGCGTCGATATCCACCACATACAGCGGTTCCTGATGCCCCGAGAGCCCCAGACCGCGCCGTTGCCCGATGGTGAAAAAGGCGATGCCCGGATGCCTGCCCAGCAGGTTGCCGTACACGTCGCGTATCTCGCCCGGACGCATCGACTCGGGGACACGTCTCTGCAGAAAAGCGCGATACCCTCCCGCCTCGGCGACGAAGCAAATCTCCTGGCTGTCCGGCTTGTCGGCAACGGGCAACCCCAGCTCACGAGCCAGCGCGCGCGTCTGCGTCTTGCTGGGCAACTCCCCCAGTGGGAACAGCGTGCGCGCCAGCTGCGCCTGCGTCATCGGAAACAACACGTAGGACTGGTCTTTCTCGTGGTTGACCGCCTTCAGCAACAACCACCGTCCGCTCTTTTCGTCGTACTGGATCCGAGCGTAGTGCCCGGTGGCGATGTACTGTGCGCCCAGCTCGTCCGCTTTCTCCAGAAAGGCGTCGAACTTCACAAAGCGGTTGCACTGCACGCAGGGGTTGGGCGTGCGCCCGCGCTGATACTCCGCGATGAAGTCGGCAATCACTGTTTGCGCGAACTGCTGGCGGAAATTCAGCACATAGTGGGGAATACCCAGTATCTTCGCCACGCGGCGCGCATCCACCACCGCACCCAGCGAACAGCAACCGCTGTGGCGTGGGTCGGTCTGGCTCTCCTGCCAGATTTGCAGGGTAATGCCCACGACCTCATAGCCCTGCTTTGCCAGCAGCGCTGCTGCCACCGAACTGTCTACGCCGCCACTCATCGCCACGGCGACCAGAGGCTTGTTTGCCATCTGCTTTCCCTCCGTGTGCATTATACCTGCTCAGGGGGAAAGCAGTCGCATCATCAACACTTCGCTAGCCAGCTGCACGTTGGCGTTGCCTTCCACTGCGCGGCGCATGTCCAGGATGGTTTCCAGTGTTCGCATCAACCGCTGTACACCCATTGCGGTGGCGGCGCGCCGCAATCGCGGTTCATCCCCCTGATAAACAACGCCGCTGGTCTCTCCCCCGCACGCCATCCACAGCGCATCGCGGAACCACGCGCACAGCGCATCCATCGCTAGCAGCAGCGCGCCGCGAGAGGGGGCTTTGGTTTTGCTGGAGGGTTCGGCGTCGCCGCCATCTTTCTCATGGAGAGAGATATCGATGCTGGCGAGTGCGCGTAACCGTTCCGCAAGCACCAGTGCCGGGGCTGTGCCGTGCGGTTCCGTTGCCACCGCATACGCCAGGTCTGCCAAAGAGTCCCACAGCTTCATCGCCTGCGGTTGTGTGGCGAACGACCAGGCTCTGCCGGGGCACCCCTGCGACAACAGCGCGCCCCGCTGAGCCAGCGACGGCTCCACCCCGTGCTGGGTGATGAGCCAATCAGCGATCACAGATGTCTGCACAGGATAAAGCGGCACCCACTGGCAGCGGGAGCGGATGGTCTCAATCACATCCTCTGGCATCGGCGCGAGCAGCAGAAACACGGCGTATGGCGGTGGTTCCTCGATGGTCTTCAGCAGGCTGTTCGCAGCGGCTTCAGTGAGCGTTTCGGCGCGTGTGAAGATATACACTATCCGCCTGCCAAATTGCGGAGCAAAGTTGATCGTGCGCCCGATAACCCCCACCTGATGCGCTTTTGCCTCGCGCGGCACGCTGTGCCCATCCCAGAGCTGCCAGATAAGCGTCTGCTCGGAGTAAGGGGCTATGGTATGGATTTCGGGGTGCGACCCGCGCATCAGACGACGGCAGCTCTCACACTCTCCGCAGGCTTCTCCCTCCAGCGAGGGGTAAAGACAGGCAAGCGCGGCGGCAAAGGCATGGGCGACCGTATGTTTGCCCACCCCTGCCGCCCCAGTCAACAGGTAGGCGTGCGCCACCTCTCCAGAGGCAATCGTCCGGCGCAGCAGGCGCAACGCCATCTCATGCCCCACCACCTGCGAAAAGAATATCGGTAATGCCGCCATGCTGTTGTAAAGACTCTCCGCGTTAAATCAGCGGCGTCTTGCCCGGCATTGCTACCTCATCCACCGGCATATCGCCGAACTGGGTCAGGTTCTTAACCAGGTTCAGTTTGGACTCCTTCAGCGCGAAGTGCCACGTCACCTCCTGTCCGGTGTATGCCGCCATCCGTCCCATAATGGCGGTCAGCGTGCTCAGCGCGACCTGCTCACCCTCGTTCAGCGGCTTGCCTTCGCGGATGCTGTTGATGAGGTCGGTATGCTCCTGCACGTAGGGGTTATTGCCGCCCTCGTTGCGCCACTGAACCTTGCCGCGAATCCAGCCAGCAGGGTCGGACACGCCCTCCGTGCCGATGACGTATTCACCCACGCGGTTAGCACAGCCGTCAATCTGCCGGCACATGCTCAGCACGCGCACACCTCCCGGATACTCATACTCGATGGCGAAGTGGTCGTAGATGTGACCGTATGCCGGGTCAGTGCGCACCTGCCGCCCGCCCATGCCAATGCACTTCACGGGATAGGCTTGCAGTACCCAGTTGATGACGTCCAGGTTGTGGATGTGCTGTTCCACAATGTGGTCGCCGGACAGCCAGGTGAAGTACAGCCAGTTGCGAATTTGCCACTCGATATCGCTCATGCCCGGCTGCCTGTCCCACTTCCACAAACCGCCCTGGTTCCAGTAGCACTGCGCCGCCACGATTTTGCCAATCGCTCCGTCATGGATGCGCTTGATGGTCTCAATGTAGCCTTTCTGGTGCCTGCGCTGCGTACCAGCCACCACGCCCAGCCCCTTTTGCTTTGCCAGATTGGCGGCTTCCAGCACCATACGCACCCCAGTGGGGCAGACGGCGACGGGCTTCTCCATAAACACGTGCTTGCCCGCCTCCACCGCCGCTTTGAAATGAATGGGGCGAAAGCCCGGCGGCTCTGCCAGTATGACCATATCCACGCCGCTGTGGATGACTTTCAGGTAGTTGTCGAAGCCCCAGAAGACGCGCTCACGGGTGACCTTAAAGCGGTCGCCAAGGTTCTGCAGGCTATTGAACGCGCCTTCCGCACGGTCCTGGAACAGGTCGCCCAGTGCCCAGATTTCCACGTTGGGCGCGGCGTTGACGGCATCACGGGCAGCTCCGGTGCCGCGCCCACCACATCCGATGACGCCGACCCGGATGCGGTCACTACCCTGCGCCCAGGCGTAGTTCCAGCCCAGCACACCCGACGCCAGCGCTACCGTGCCAGCGCCCAGCGAGGTTTTCAGGAAGTCCCTGCGGGTGACGTTTCTGCGTTTCATCATCATCGCCTCCTTAAGGATTAAATCTGTTCGAACGCTTTGTCTGTGCAAGGCAACGAGATGCTTCGCTATTGCTCAGCATGACAGCGACATGTCATTCTGAGCAACGCGAAGAATCTCCATACCCATTCGCCAGCGCACAGGGTGGCGCAACCGGGCCCAACTGGTCAAAGCCTCCTCACACCAGCGGCGTCTTGCCCGGCATTGCCACCTCATCTACCGGCATCTCACCGAAAGCGGTCACGTTGCGCACCAGGTTCAGCTTCGACTCTTTCAGTGCAAACTCCCACGTGACCTCCTGACCGGTGTATGCCGCCATGCGTCCCATGATGGCGGTCAGTGTGCTTTCAGCGACCTGCACACCTTCGTTAATCGGCTTGCCCGCGCGCACGCTGGCTATCAGGTCGGCGTGTTCCTGCACATAGGGGTTAGCCCGCCCCTCCCAGCGCCAGTTCTCCTTGCCGCGCACCCAGAAGGTGTCGAACCCCTCCAGTTTCGCCTGCCCTTCGGTGCCGATGACCTGATTGGTCACCCGGTTCAGGCAACCGTCCATTTGTCGGCACATGGCGGTGACCCGTGCGCCGTTGGGATACACGTACTCGATGGCGAAGTGGTCATAGATGTGACCGTATGCCGGGTCGGTGCGCACCTGCCGCCCGCCCATGCCGATACACCGCTCCGGCGGCGAGCCCATCACCCAGTTCATGACGTCGATGTTATGCACGAACTGTTCCACGATGTGGTCGCCGGACAGCCAGGTGAAGTACAGCCAGTTGCGGATTTGCCACTCGATATCGCTCATGCCGGGCTGGCGGTCCCACTTCCACAGCCCGCCGGTCAGGTAGTAGGCATACGCCGCCACCACCTTGCCGATGGAACCACCGTGGATGCGTTGGATGGTCTCGATGTATCCCGGATGGTGGCGGTACTGCGTACCGGCGACCACCCCCAGCTTCTTCTGTTCCGCCTGTTTCGCTGCCGCGATGATCATCCGCACGCCTTCGGGGCAAACGGCGACGGGTTTCTCCATAAACACATGCTTGCCTGCTTCCACCGCTGCCTGAAAGTGGATCGGGCGAAAACCGGGCGGGGTGGCGAGCAGCACGTAGTCCACGCCGCTGTCTATCACGCGCTTGTAGGCATCAAAGCCCACAAAGCACCTGCTGTCGGTCACCTTCATTTTATTGCCCAGGTTCGCCAGCGACCGGCGGCAATTGTCCAGCCTGTCCTGGAATAGGTCACCCAGCGCCCAGATTTCCACGCCCTCGGCAGCACTGGCGGCGTCACGCGCGGCGCCCGTACCGCGTCCGCCGCAGCCGATAAGGCCCACCCGAATACGGTCGCTACCCTGTGCCCAGGCGTAGTTCCAGCCCAGTGCGCTGGCAGTGATGACAGTAGCCCCTGCGCTCTTCAGGAACTGTCGTCGTGAGAGATGGCGATTATGCTGCATGGTAACACCTCCTGTATCAGCGATGTATCGCCGAGAAGTAGCCCGCCAGAAAGACCAGTGGGGCATTGTAGTAAATAGCAGGCTCCGTTAGAGTCCAGTTGTTCGGGTCTGGACGGAAATGCTTCGATGGATAGGCGGAGATTCCGCGCGACTCCCACTGGTTGACCCCTCCGGGCACGACGCCGGGTGGAGTGGGCAGTCTTGCCGCAGCCGAGCGTCCATAAATGGTGTGGTAAATCGTCGTGACGCGCGAACCGTACCCTGTCACCATGCTGGTGGCTACTGCGTTTCTGCCCAGCAAGTAGTGCAAAGCGTCCTCCGCCAACCGGACATACTCCTCCTTCGGGACGAACCGATTCGCCAGCAGGGTGTAGTAGCCCATCTTGGCGATAATCTGGTTGGAGCTCCAGCAGTAATGGTCAGAGTTCCAAAGCGGCACGGAATGGGCATCCGTTCGCCACGCTTGCACGGCGCGGTCTGCCAGCTCCAGCCAGTAGGCACGTGCTTTCTGGCGCAGTCCGCCACCTTCTCGCTGTGAAAGCGCCAGCACGCCTACCGAGCAGTCATACACCGCCCACATCAGCGTGTCCGCGACTGCCATCTGTCGCCGTTCACGCAGTAATTCGTCCAGCGCGCGCTCCGCGGCCTTTCGGTACTCCTCCTCACCGGTGGTATCCCACAACGGTGCCGCGGCTGTCAGCAGATGTTCAGGCTTCGCCCCATCGGCGAAAAGACGCCTCCACGCCAGTCTTGCCGCCTCCAGATAACGCTGCGCCTTCGCACGCAGGGCGGGTATGGTGGCAAAGGTGCGCGCCGCGCGAGCCCATACGGCAGCGCATACCGCCGTTGCCTCCTGCGTGGGGGGGAGCAGGCGGCGTTCCTCCTGCAGCCACTCGGTGGTCTGCCGTCGGGGTGCTGCGCTCTCGTGCAGACGGTCATACACCGCCCCTGCCTGCGCGCCCTCGCGAATCTGCATCTTCAGTAGCCAGTCGAGCTCCCATGCCGCTTCGTCCAGAATATCTGGAATGCCGTTACCCGATTCGGGAATGTTCAGCTGCCCATCGGTAAACGCTTCCGGCTTCAGGTCGTACAGGTCGAGCATGAAGAACAGTGCATGGCGCACCCACGGAGGATATTTGTTGCAGTCGCCCGCGTCATGCCAGCCGCCAGTGACATCGCGCGGGTCCTTGCCCTCGCGCGTTACCGCCTGCTTGTCTCCGAGGTGACAGAGTGGACGGGCATAGTCACCCGCATATTGTTTCGTGAGCTCGATGTTGCAGCGTTGCAGGTAATAGAAACGCACCGCGTCCACGAAGAGCCTGTCGTAGATGCCCTCACGGATTTCAAAAGCTGGCGAAGGTTCCATGCCCTCCGCCTCGATGCGGTACTTGCCCGGCTGCCTGAGCGCGCTGAAATCCGCCTCGTAAACTGTATCGCCCGACACCGGGTCGTTCTCCTTAACCAGGCGCGCTGCGCCCTCGTAGACTACCTTGCCCGAATCCGCTTCCACCACACGAAACCGTTTCACTGGCGCACTGATTTTGGCAATCTTTACCATGCGCGGCAGGTAGCCCAGTTGATTCACCTTGATGGGCGGATGTTGCCGTTCGGGCGACGTGGTGACGAAGCGAATCTGCCGAAGATAGAAGGTCATCGGGCGCGCCTCACCTTCGTTGAGCACGACCACCTTGATGCAGTCGTCCAGTTCCACCCCTGAAGAATCACGAACAAGGTCGGCGATGGGAATACGCACCTTTTGCCAGTTGGTAGATACCCGGACATAGCGAGAGATAGGCACGACCGCGTTGACATCGGTGTCTGGTCCCGCGCTATCCCGGTCCGAGTCGGCAAAACCGATGCGAAACGCCTCACCGCCAGCCTCGCCCTTTACTTCGAACTCCATCACACCGTCCGGCAGGTAGTCGTCCAGATACCAGCGCACCCAGCCTCGTCGCGCCAGACCGATGCCCCAGTTGCCCCCTGTACCGGCAACCCGCACCTGAATAGCAGGCTGTCCGTCCACCTGCACCACCGGTACCTGTCCGTTCACGTTCGCAACGACACATCCCCCGTTCGCAAACTGGTACCCGTCCGAATAGGCAGGCGGGGAAAGCGTGTCCACAATGGCAGTAACACGCTGAGGTGCCCTGATAGACTCGGATTGCGCACACCCTGCCACCACAACAATCCACACCATCAACGCAAGAATCCACCGCATCTTTCCGTGCCTCCGGTTTATTCTTCGCCAGAGGAAGCCGTTTTCCTGCGCCCCAAACTGTCTAAAGGAGAGGCAGTCAGAGCCGTCGAATGAAAAGATAAGGGGGTGAAACTACCGATGCAATCACCGGTCTGGCAGCTACGGTTGTCCTGGAGCGATGACCCAAAAACCACCATGAGTATCACCTGGCAGAGCCGGGAGCCGCTATCGCAGCCAACGGTGCATTACGGCGAGGGCGGTGCGTTGTCGCAAACCGCTGCGGCGCGACGGATTCGCTACGCACAGGAAACGGGTCCGCTCTATCAGGTTACCCTGTGCAACCTGAATCCGGGTGCTACTTACTCCTACCGTGTGGGCGACGCTGGCAAGGGATGGAGCGAGGCACACACCTTCCGAACCGCTCCGGCAGCGCCCCCTGCCCGCTTCGTGTTCACCGCTTTTGCCGACCACGGCGTGACTCCCGCTGCGAAGCAGAACGTGCGTCGCGTGCTGGCAGGAGAAAAGCCGGCTTTTCACCTCATCATGGGCGACCTCTCCTACGCCAACGGCAACCAGCCCATCTGGGACGACTGGTTCGAACTGCTGGAACCGCTGGCATCACAAGTGCCTGTGATGGTATGTCCCGGCAACCACGAAGACGAGCGTGACATCCGCTTTGCGACCTATCTGGCTCGGTTTGCTCTGCCCGAGAAGGAGCTGTACTACCGCTTCGACTACGGCAACACCCGCTTCATCCTGTTCAACTCGCAGGACTTCCGTGATGCGGAGCAGCTGCGCTGGTTCGAAAGGGAACTCCGTGAAGCCCGACGCGACTCCACAGTGCGCTGGGTTATCGTGGCGATGCATCACCCGCTGTATAGCTCCACCGTCAGGCGCCTGAACGACACCGCGCGCATCGCGGTACTGCAACCGCTGTTCGACAAATACCGCCCAGATTTGGTGCTGCTTGGACATCACCACAATTACGAGCGCACCTACCCTCTGCTGGGCGGCAAGCCTGTGGTGCGCCATCCGAACCGCTACCGGCGAGGGCAGGGCGTCATCTACGTCACCAGCGGGGGCGGCGGCAAGTCGCTGTACGATCTGACCCCCGAACAACCAGCCTTCACTGCCAAACGCGAGAAATGCTACCAGTACCTGCGCATCACTGTTTCCGACAAATCACTGCGGGTAGAATGCCATCGTACGGAGGATAACAGTCTTCTGGAACGGTTCGAAATCGTGCGCTAAAGGAGGGTGCTGGCACAATGTCCGACTACATTCCTGTGGACCTGACGGCGCAGGCGAACGTGGGCGTTGCGTTCTACGAGAGTATGCCTGCGCCTTTGCTGGGCGAGCAGACCTTTCACGGTCTCCCGTTTCGCATCGGGAGCTCCCCCGAGAGGTGCTTTCTCGGCTTCGGCACGCCGGAGCTGCGGAGTGCGCGTTCTATACCCATCGGCAACACGGCGCGTCATGTGATTTTCGCGCACGTCCTGCTGGAATCGCGTCTCTTCGAGGGGGAACCCGTCGGGCGAGTGATTGCCCACTACGTGTTTTGCTATGAGGACGGTGAAGAGGTGCGCGTGCCCATTCGCGAGCGGTTCGAAATCGCCAGCGCACCAGCGCCCTGGGGGACACAGCCTTTCCTCGCGTATCCTGACATGAAAGATAGTCTGATGCCACGTGCGGAGGGACGTTGGGACAGTATGGGATTGCGACAGACGGAAGCGCTGGCGGGACATCCGCACAGCTATTACCTGTGGGCGTGGCAGAACCCCCATCCCGAAAAGCCCATTCAGGCGATACGCATCGAGCCGGGCGACCGCAAGTTTCTCATCGCTGCCATCACGTTGGGACAGGTTGAGGAGTATCCGTTTGTGCGCACAGGGCGAGTACCGGTCAAGATTACTCTGCGCCGTGAGGAAGACGCGCGACAACCTTTCGCGCTGCAGGTGGACGTGGACCGGGGCGTGGCGACCTATGTGTACGCTCTGCCACAGGCACCCCCTGAAGAGTTCCTCCGCGCGCCGCTCAAAGGCTGGGGCGAGGAGCAAAACACAACCAACAGCCCGGCATACGTGGAAATCGCCGCCATCCCCTCGGCGACGGTGACGGTGAAAAACGGTGAAGAGCCTCTGGGCAGCGCAAATTGGGGCGAACTGCAACGGACGGGGCGCGCAGAGACACCGCGCGTGCAGCTGGAGGTGGTGGACAGGGGCAAGAACTAGGTGCACGTGACGGTGGTGGACGATGCAACAGGCAAGCCCGTGCCCTGCCGGGTGCACTTCCGCTCGCCGGAAGGTATCCCTTATCAACCACACGGGCACCATGACCATGTGAACTCCAATCTGAACACCTGGCATGTGGACGTGGGCGGCGACCTGCGCTTGGGGCAGATTACCTACGCCTACATCGACGGAACCTGTCAGGGCTGGCTGCCGCGTGGGGAGGTGCTGGTAGACATCGCACGGGGCTATGAGTACGAGCCACTGCGTAGCCGCGTGTACATCGCTCCGGGTCAACGGGAGCTGACACTGCGCCTCAAACGATGGACGGATATGAACGCGCGGCGATGGTTCAGCGGCGACTCGCATGTGCATTTTCTGGGCACACAGGGGGCGCATCTCGAAGCGCAGGGCGAGGACCTGAACGTGGTGAACCTGTTGCAGTCGCAGTGGGGACATCTCTTCACCAACACAGAGGATTTCATCGGCGAGCCGACGGTGAGCAACAGGGGGCGCACCATCGTCTATTGCTCGCAGGAGAACCGTCAGCACGTGCTGGGGCACCTTATCCTGTGGGGGCTGAAGCGAGCGGTGATGCCCTGGTGTACTGCTGGACCCGACGAAGCGGAGCTGGGAGGCACACTGGAAGAGACGCTGGCGCACTGGGCAGACCGCTGTCATGAGCAGGGAGGCACGGTCATCATTCCCCACTTCCCGTTTCCTAACGGCGAACCGGCGGTGTTAATCGCCACCGGCAGAGCGGATGCACTGGAGATGATCGGTTTCGATAACTTCCAGCACCGTGAGTATTACCGTTACCTGAACTGCGGCTATCGCCTGCCCCTGGTGGGTGGGACCGACAAGATGAGCAGCGAGGTGGCGGTAGGGCAGTACCGCACCTACGCTTACATCCCGCCCGAGGAGGAGTTCACCTACGAGAACTGGTGCAAAGCGGTGCGTGCGGGCAGGACGTTCCTCAGCGGTGGCGCGCTCATCCATTTTAGCGTGGAAGATGCGCAAATCGGCGACACACTAAGGCTGCCATCGGGCGGCGGCATGGTGGAGGTAGAAGCCGTTGCCGAGTCCATCTTCCCCATCCACACGCTGCAGATTGTACAGCAGGGGCAGGTAGTGGCATCCGTGGACGAGCCGAAAGGAGCCAATCGCCTGCAACTGAAGACCAGACTGCGTGTGACGGGTAACACCTGGATGGCAGCACGCTGTGCCGGACCCAACTACACCGCGGTGCCCCACTTTGATGTCTGGCGCAGGGGCGTGTTCGCACACACATCCCCCATTTACATCGCCTGTGGCGACCGCTGGAGTCTCTTTGACCGCGGGACGGCGCAATACATGCTCACGCTGATAGAAGGCGGTCTCGCCTACATCCGCGAGAAGGCGGCACACCATCCATCGCATCACGTGACACACCACCATGGGGAAGACGACCATTTCGCCTATCTGGAACGCCCCTTCCGCGAGGCGATAGAAGCCATCCACCGACGGATGCATGAGGAGTTCAGAAGTTAAAGAGTGGTGGAGCGAGCGGTGACTGTGGTATCATGGTCAAGGGGGATGCATGATGAGCACTATCAATATCCCTGTGGATGCAAACACGGCGAAGCTTTATGCAGAGGCTTCTGAAGACATGCAGGCAAAGCTGCAGTTCCTTCTCAGCCTCTGGTTACGAGAGTATCTCTTTTCAACTCGCTCGCTCCCAGAAATCATGGACGAGATCGGTCGAAAAGCAGAGCAACGTGGCTTGACGCCAGAGATTCTGGAGTCCCTACTGAATGCAGAGTGACCTGCGTTTTGTCTTCGACACCAATGTTTTGGTGAGCGCGCTTTTGCTCAGACGTTCGGTAGCTCGCCAGTCTCTCGACAAAGCGCTGCAATATGGAAAACTGCTGGTCTCGCGGGATACTGTGGAGGAGTTAAATTCTGTCTTGGGCGAAAGGGCTTCGAGATTTACGTCACCGAAGAAGAGCGCATGGAGTTCGTCAGCGCGTTTGTTCGGCACGGAGAGTGGGTTGAAATAGCAGAAAGGTTAGATGTATGCCGTGATCCAAAAGACAACATGTTTCTGGAATTGGCTGTGAGCGGCAACGCTTTTTGCATCGTCACTGGCGATGACGACCTGCTAGCTTTGCGTTCTTTTCGCGGTGTAAAGATTATGACGCCAAGGCAATTTGTCGAACACCCACTAACTGGCACGGGCAATTAGCCCTTGCCCGTGCCAATGAGACCTACCACGCTTAAAGCCCCAACGCCTCGTCCAAATCGCGCTGATAGTTGGCAATGGCTCCGGCTTCCACGTCCGCCACCGCAACCGTGCTTCCGTTCAGCCAGCTGGACTCGTACAGCGCCATGCAGATGGCTTCGTCCTTGTAGCCTTCTACGCCGTCGATCTCCACCTGCATCTTGCCCTGCACCGCCTGAATGAACTCCCACAGCTCGGTGGCGATGGTGTCGGTAACGCCTTTGGGGAACATCTGCTCCCAGCCGTCTTCACCGATGGCTTTGCGGAAGCGAGCCACCATCTCCTGCAGGGTTTCCTCCCGTCCGGAGCGCGTTTTTAGCCCGCTGCCGAAGTCGATGGAGCCATGCTCACCGTATAGTATGCGCTGGCTGAAGCCCTTGCCCGGCGCGGCGGAGACCGACGTCCACTGCCCCATCGCGCCGTTCTCGAAGGTGAGCGTTGCCATCACGGTGTCTTCCACGTCCACCGGAATGGGGTCTTCCAGCGTTTCGGGCTTGCCGTAGCGATAGGGATGGAAGGCGTGTGTACGCGCCGCGACGGTATCCACCTCGCCCACATGGTAGCGGAACAGGTCGGCGAAATGCACCCCGCCGTCCAGTACCCATCCGCCACCCGCCTCGAAGCGGTGCTCCCGCCATGTCCAGTACCACAACCGTTCGCCCACATCCAGCCAGAAGACCATGCGTATCTCGCCAATGTCGCCCTGCCGCACTGCCCAGTGGATGGCGCGATGTTCCGGCGCGCGCCGGTAGTTCTCCGCCACCTGAAAGACCGTGCCTGCCTTCTCGGCTGCTGCCAGCATCTGTCGCCCGGCTTTCAGGGTCAATGCCAGCGGCTTTTCTATGGTCACATGCTTGCCCGCCTCAAAGCACGGGATCGCCAGGGTGTGATGGTTGCGGTGCACGGAGCAGATGTCCACCGCCTGCAGGCTCTTCTCGGTCTGCAGCATCTCCTCCAGCTGCTGATATGGCGTGGGACGCTTGCCCTGAAACTCTGCCACCTGGTCCGCCATCTTCTCGGCGCGGGCGCGGTCGATATCCACTGTTGCAATGACCTCGAAATCACGGATACCCGCCTCCCAGAGCTTTCGCAGCCCCTCGCGGTGCGCACCCGCGATACCGCCACAACCGACAATCGCCAGTGTTACCTTCTCTGCCATGTTCTTCCCCTCCATGTCAAAGTCGACGTCGACGCAATTCGGCAGGGTGGACATGGGTTTCCTGCCGATGTGCGCCTGACTGCCCGCACCATCTGGAGGGCGATGTTCCCGCCGAGCCGCTGCACAACCTCCGCCGTTACCGCTCCAGCCGCGGCGGGACAATCACCGGCAGGCGCACGGGTAGCCGTTCCAGATCGGCGGGAGCCACCCGCCAGTCGCGCACGGCGGAGGTATTCAAACGGAAGGTGATGCTCTTGCCGCCCTTCACCCATGCGTTCACCGGCTGGTCCAGCACCTTACCGCTGCGCAAACTGTCAACGCGCGAGAAGGCGTACACTTCGATATGCGCCAGACGCCAGTCGGCGGCAATCGCCGCGCCAAGTGCATCCAGAAAACCGCGACGGGGCACCTCCGTTTTCGTGCTGGTCTCTCCGGCGAATTTATTCAGCAGGTTGTCGCGGTCGGATGCGCTTTCGTCGTCGCTCTCCCAAAGCGAGAGCGCAAGGCTCAGCATACCCGAACCCTTCGGGATGCGCACCGTCTGGAACACATGTCCGATGTTGCGCGTCTCCTTGTCGTCCACATCGTTGTAAGGTCCGGCACGGTGCTTCTGCACCTCGCCGGGCAGGGGTACCAGCAGCGCGAGCACAAAGGGTTCATCCGAGTTGCTGCCCCGGTCCCACTCGCTTTCGGCGTTACAGTACAGCCGGTCGAGGCTGACACGATACTCCGCCCACTCTCCGCGCGCGTCGCTCCCTTCGCGCACTTTACGGATGGTGCCGTATACGGTGTACTTGCCCTCGCCGCCGCCGTTCAGGTAGATGGAGAACTCCGTGCCGTTCGCACCGACCCGTGCAAGCTCCTCTGCCGTCCATACCTTTTTGTTGCTCGCCACGTGGTCGGCGTTACCGCCGATGAGGCTCAGCAGGAAGGTGCGCGCATTGGAAATCACCCACTCGATGCCATCGACAAACGCCCTGCCCAGCGCACGAGCCACCTCTTCGGCATCGGCGGCGTCGTTGCGCAACGTGATGCTGTCGGGGAGGATGCCAAACGGTCCCACCACATACACCATATCATCGCCCGCTTCGAAGTCGTTCACAGCGAGTACGGGATTGGCTCGCGGCATGTAGTCCAGCAGGAACCGTTGCCCTCGAGCCTCCAGCAGGATGTCGGCATCGGTGCCGGAACCCGTCTGTGAAGCGGTCTTCAGGCGCAGGCGCAGGAAGAACTGGTTATCTCCAGCAGGGCGCACGGCGGGTGTGGGATACATCCCCGCGCTCAGGAACGTGTAGGGAAGCCTGTGGTAATGCTCATACTGTTTGGTGCGTTCCGATTCGGCGAAGCCGGTGGTCTTCACCCGCTGCCAGAACTCCCCTGCTCCCAGCGCGTTCATCTTCTCTTCCAGAATGGTGAGCCACTGCACCGAGGTGCGCTCCGCCAGCGCCAGCGCGATTTCGAACAGCTGTTCGCCCGTGACGTCGGTAACCCCACGAACCTGTACGGCGATGTTTGCCACCCAGCGGTTGTCCAGCGCGATGCCCGGTGGGGAGAGATAGACGAAATTATCGGGTACACGCACCCCAAGCACCTGTGGCTGCACCGCTTTGCCGTCCTTTACGTTTTTCCACTGCTCACACAGTCCGCTATTACTCAGTGGCGAGAACGGCGAACACACCAGCGGCATGATGTCTGCCACTCCCGACATCTTCAACAGCGTCGCTGCGGGTTCGATCTTGCCGTGCGGTTTGATACCCAGCTGGAGCGGCTTCTCGTATGCGCCGGTCCAGAGGCTCATCCGTTTGCGCTCTTCGGGCGGTACCTCAAACCAGGTACGGTTGCGCCGGTTGGGGTCATCCACCCAGTTGGAGTGCGCGTAGAAGTCCTGAATGGCGTGTAGTGAAACCCCCAGAATGTTTTGCGCGGCGGAGACATCGTCTTGCTCCTTTGCCCACAGCAAGCCGAGCAACGTGCCTGCCAGAATACGCCGCCAGTTTGCCTCCACCTGCGCGGTGGAGAACAGGTCATCGAAGTGGAGCTTCGCCAGCTCATCATAGGTGGCCAGCGACACCTTGAGGCGGCTCAGTCCACCGTCAGCCCACCAGAGCGGGTTGTAGGCGTAAGAGTCGATGTAGTCGGCGTGCCATTTCAGGGAACCGATGGCGGCTTCGGAGAAACCGCAGGCACTCGCCGCTCTCTCGGTCAGCAGCTGATGGTACCAGGGGTTGCCGCGCAAAATGTCTTCGCCCGAAAATGCGCTGGCACGCGGCAAGATGACTGTTGAGGTGAGAAGCATTGCCGTCAACAGCCCCAGCCGAAATCTTCTCGCGAACAGGTTCCTCATCATTGCTCCTCCTTACAAGGGTTGTCAGTCTGTCTCGTTCAGGAAACCGAAGTATCGCCCCCGCCAGTACGCCTCCAGATAGTCCGCGCTGCCCACCTCGCGCTGCGTGTTCTCCTCGAAGATGAGCACCAGATTCGCGCTTTGCCAGCGAGATCTGCCCGGCTCCAGAACGTACAGTCCGGCTGGGGAGGAACAGAAGACCCTCTTGCTGCCATAAGGCACGAACACCGCATACACCAGCGGAATGTCCAGCCCTTCGTGAGCCATCTGCCAGCGTTTTGACGAAGGCTCCAGCCGCATGACTCCTTTGTCGGTATGCGCCCAAAGCACCCCATCATGTGTGTTATCCACCGCCAGCGAGCGCAGGGTTGCTGGTACAATGTCGCGCATCAGCCCCTGCGGTCCCTCCTCGCGCATCCGCCGATAAAGGGTCTGCGCTTCGTGCGAATGCGTGCGCCCGGCGTCGTCGCTCTGGCACAGCACGCTACCCTGGAACACGCCGTAGTTGACGCGGAAGGCGGCATACACCCATCCGCTGCGTTTCGCATCCGCTACCAGTAACGGCAAAGGTGGGGCGTTGTCCTCCAGCCCGACGGTTGCACCCTTCTGCCAGGATTTGTCTGGCGGCTGTTTGCTCCATAACACCCCATCCAGCAGAGCGTAGACTCGCACTGGCTCGCTTTCGGAGACGGCAAACAGCCGCTGTCGAGCAGGTGGTACATCCTCCGTCAGGCACTCCCAGCGGTGTCCCGTCCACTCCTCGCCATCGTCCCGGCTGCGATAGACCCCCTGCTCTGCCACGGCATAAAGCACGTTTGGGTTCCTGTGAGAGAGAAACACCTGCCGGATGGTGCCTGCAGTGGCGGGGAGGGGTAGTTTCGCCCATGTCTGCCCCCCATTCAACGTCTGGTAAAGTGCGCTACCGGCGGCGGCGTAGAGATGCCCTACCCGTTTGCCCGCCGCAATCAGGTGCGCCTTTTCGGGAGGAAGGGTGGGGAGCTTGCGCCAGGTCTTCCCTGCATCGCGCGTGCGGTAGATGATACCGTTCTCTTCCAGCGCAAACCACACGTTTTCGTCCTCCGGCGCGACCGCCACGCTCAGCAGCGGTCGGCTCAGCCAGCCGTCCAGCGCGTACGGGTCACCTTTCCACTGGAACTCATTGTCGCGGGGTGATTCGTGCAGAGGCAATGGCTCCACCGCTCTGCCGTCCTCGATGGTGATGTCGGTGCGCAGGCTGTTCATGCGAGGGCGGAAAACCTTATCCACCGGGTAGTGTTGTAGTGTCCACCGTGCGCCCTGCAGTGCCTCCTCTTTACCGGGTGTATCGGGGAAGAGCGCAAAATGGATGTAGGTGTACAGCGGACACCTGTCACGCTGGTGCGCCTGCCACATTTGCTGCGCCACATGATGGTAGAATGCCCGCATCGCCTCGTCCCTTTCGATCTGCATCAGCACCTCGAGGTGATGGTAAACATGGTTGCAGTCGTCGAAGCTCTCTACCCCCAGCACGCGATCGGTATATCCGCGCACCCCATACTGCTTCGCCAGTCGCTCGTACGCTTCCAGAAACTTTGCTTTGCCGGTGAAATGGTGGGCGATACGCAGTGCGGAGAGTGCCATCACCACGTTGAGGCTGGGGGTGCGTCCGTCTGTAAATCCCAGAATGGTGTCGGAGAGGTTGCCGTGTTCATCGTACACGTTCATGTCGCGGTCGAGCCAGTATTCCACCAGCGCGTCGATGGTCTGGGCGCATTGCTTTTTCTCGTCTTCGTCCGCAACCAGCAGGGCATAGAGTGCGAAGGCGTGCGCCACACTGCTGTAGGTGTGGTGGCTGGGGCTGCCGCGCCAGCGGTACTCCTCGTAGGGCGGTACTCCCTGGTGCCAGAGGTGGGCACGGCGGGGGTTCAGACGTTCCTCGCGCGTCTCGCCTCTGCCTTTCACATAGCCTCGCGCCACGAAGCCGCGAATGCCCGAAATCTGGGTCAGGCTCAGCAAGCCGCGGTAGACCTGTCGACAATGCTCGCGCACGGCAGGGTCCTTCGTAAGCAGGTAGCGATGGATTTGCCCGGACAGGTAGTAGCACGTCCAGTTGACGCTGTGCGCCACGTCGGAGCCACCCTCGGTGGTGTGGTCGGCAGGTTGTCCCTCTGGCGGCACCTGGATCTGCGCGATATAAAGACCGTTCAACCAGTGCTTACGCAACACATCCTGCTCGAACCGCTCCGCCTTTTCCTTTAAGGGAAGACCCCACTCGCTTTGCGCGGCGGCTGCTGCCAGAAGCATCAGCAACACCCCCATAGCACAGAAAAGCCGCATGTTGCACCCTCCACGCGAGCTTATCGCTCTTACTCAGCTTCGCCTCTCATACTGGTAATCCTGCTATCCGCATTGCTACCAGAAGTTCGGCTCCCTCAGACGTTTACCAGCTGTGCTCTTTCCGAGTCTGTGGCACAACCCCTGTGAGAACCACCCGTGCAAGGAGCAGTCTATGAAAACTCACTGTTGCATGTGGCTCGCCGCAGCCATCGTCTGCGCGTTGAATATAACCGCATTTGCCCAGCTAACGCCTGCGGGCACGCAGATTCCCCTGCAGGCGCTGGCGACCTACATCGATTCCGGTGGAAACTCCTACAACACCGTCTCCAATACGGTCACGCTCACCGTAGCACAGGTAGCAGATGTACAAGTGACTCTCGCGGTGCAGGAGGCGACGCTGAACCCGGGAGGCTCTTACAACTTTCCGGTGACCGTGAAGAACACCGGCAACGGCGATGACTACTACCAGCTGAACACCGGTGCACTACCCGCCGGATGGTCGGTGGTTTTCATCGAGGACACCAACGGCAACGGTCAGCGCGACGCCGATGAGAACAATGTTATCAACCGCACACCCACGTTGCGAATGAACGATGAATACCGACTCTTTGTGACTGTGACCGCGCCACCTGACCCTGTAACCGGCAGCACCGTTCGGGAGCTTCCGTTCCGGGTGACTTCCAACTTCGACAACCAGAAGTATGCTCTCCACAGTGTGGCAGCGGACGTAGTGAACCCCTTCTCGCCACTGTGGACCGCCAGCGTGCCTGGCGGGGTATCGGGCGACGTGACCATCACGGGTGGAAAGGCGATTATTGGTTCCAGCACAGGGGAGCTGTACGCCTACTGGGTGAACGGGCAAAACGCGGGTACCACCGCATGGGAAACGCCCGTCAGTTTGGGTGCCGCCATGCCAGGGCGTGTCGCGGCGCGCGCCGGTGTGCTCTACGTGCCGACGGCGGACGGACGGGTGCAGCTGGTGGACCCCAACTCGGGCGCGGTGCACGGTACCCGCACCGTTGCCAGCGGGGTGAGTATCGTGGCATCGCCCGTAGTGCAGAACGGCATCCTGTTTGTACCCGCCCAGGATGGGCGCATCCGCTCGTACGACGCCAACGGTATGCTACTCGCCGTTTCCAGCCAGTGGGGCAGCCAGTTCTCCTCTACGCCTTCTGCGCCAGGAACCACGCACCTGTGGGCAGGTACAGGCGACGGATTCGTGGTGTGCTTCCGCTCCAGCGACCTGCAGGGCGTGTGGTCGGAGATGGTCTCTCCGGGTCAACCGATAACCAGTTCGCCGTGGATTGACATTCGCACAAACACCCTTTTCATCGGCGGGCAAAACGGCCTGTTCTACGCGATGAACGCCACGCCTGACCCCACAGTTCCGCATGTGCGCTGGATGTATGATGCGGGTGCGCCCATTGTGGGCAGTCCCTTCTTCGACTGGGTGGCACAGGTGGTCTATTTCGGCACCACGGATGGCAAGATACATGCTGTGCACGCCTCCGACGGCACCCCGAAGAGCGGCTATCCCATTCAGCCGCGCGACGCAGGCAGGTTTCTGGGGATGCCCATCGTGGTACGCAAACAGGGCAGCAACACGCCGTACATCTACATTGGCAGCGACAACGGCAAGTTCTATGCCATCAATGCCGACAACCCGCAGGAGTTTTACCTGTACGACGGCAGCAACAACGGAGAATCGTTTGTGCGCTCGCCCAGTATCTCCGGTCTGTCGGCGGAGGATGTAGTGGTGGCAGCATCAGCAAACGGCAAGGTTCTGGCGTTTCCGCTGAAGTAGGGAAGGCCGCTCGATTACCCAACAGACTGAAGGCGCACTCTAACAGGGTGCGCCTTCTCCTTATGCAGGCGCATAAACCATGAGGATGTCCGCCCATGCATCAGACCGTGGGCGATGTTGTTCTGGCGGTTCGGGACGCTGGTGTCCGCGCCTGTTTTCCGGTCCGCGGCTGCAGGCAGAGGCTTCCGGCGCTGCAGACATCGAAGGAAAATTATGATAGTATAATCGTAATTAGTATAATCGTGATTATACTAATGGGAGGAAGATAATGCGTCGCGCATTTTTGAATCGGCACCGTGAGCTGCACACTCTGGAAGAGGCGATACGCTCCCCACGGGCGGAAATGGTTATCTTGTACGGCAGGCGTGGAGTTGGCAAAAGTGCATTAATGCAGCACGCTCTGGAACAAACAGGGCGACGTTACATCTATTACCGCGCCACACGCCGGACACTGCCGCTCCAGATTGCCGCAATGCGTGATGCCGTTGCGCAGGTCTATCCCGAAGCATACGTCCCCGCGGTGTTCACATCCACGGAAGATTTTCTGGCTTATCTGGCGCATCTGGCTTCAGGGCAAAGTGAGCCGCTCCTCTTTGTGATTGACGAACTTCCATACCTTGTAGAAGCAGACCCTTCGCTGCTGAGCGTTCTTCAGCACTGGTGGGATACACATAAAAGCGTCCCACAGATCAAAGTATTCCTGTTGGGTTCTACCCTCGCCTTTATGGAGCGTCAGGTGCTGGATGCGGGTGCACCTCTCTATCACCGGCGTACGCGCTCGCTCAGGCTTGAACCGATGGACTACGCAGAGGCAGCGCTCTTCTTCCCCATGTACTCTCCTCAGCAGAAGATGGAAGCTTACGCCATTTTGGGAGGAATGCCTCTGTATCTCGAACAGTTTGACCCTGAGCAGGATATCGAGCAAAACGTCATCAGCACCGTGTTGCAAAGGCATACTTTCCTCTCGGAAGAGCCAGAGTGGCTGTTGCTGGAGGAATTTCGCCGTGACCTGCTGTACAGTTCCATTTTGCGAGCGGTAGCCGCAGGACACCGTCGCCCTTCGGACATCGCGAACGCTATCGGCAAGGGGTCTGCGCAGGATATCGCTGTGGCACTGGATAAACTGCAGCAGTTGGGTTTGATTGTCCGCGAAGTGCCGGTGACCGAGCGTTCTCTGCCCCGTTCGCGCCGCTCGCTATACTATCTGGCAGATGAGTATTTGCACTTCTGGTATCGGTTTGTCGACCCATATTCCAGCATGGTGGCACGGGGATTGGGGCGGCAGGTGTGGGAACAACACATCGCCCCGCTGCTCAGCCATTTCGTCTCCCGTCCCGCTTTTGAAAGAGCCTGCAGGCAGTATGTGTGGCGCGTCGTGGAAGCCGGCAAGTGGTCGCTTCCTCTCGTCGCCATTGGCGCATGGTGGGGAGCCGGTGGGCGGGAGATCGATGTGGTCGCGGTGGACGAGCAATATCGTCTGGTACTGGCAGGCTCCTGCAAGTGGACGTCTGACCCTGTGGACATCGCAGACTATGTGGCTCTTCAGAGAAACGTTCAGCTTGCTCAGGAGGAACTGCGCCCCCGCGAGAAACCGACCTTCGCGTTGTTCTCGCGTACGGGCTTCACGCCGCGACTGCAACAGCTGGCGCAAGCGGAAGGCGAAAGGCTTTTACTGGTGGACCTGAAGCAGATGTATGAGGTTAACAACTCCCATACAAGTTCGAGCTCAGACGAAACGTGGCTCCCCGGGCAGGACTCGAACCTGCGACCTAGTGGTTAACAGCCACCCGCTCTGCCGACTGAGCTACCGGGGAACCTGCGCTTAAGAATCTACCAGAACTTCCCGCGTTTGTCAAGGGGGTCGGCAATGCAAAAATGCCCCCTTTCCGTGCGGAAAGGGGGCACCGGATGCGGAAAGCTACGCACCTACTGCGCTCGCCACTCCGCCTGCGTCATGGGGAACGGCGCGGCGCCGGGCACGTTCTTGTTGTTGTCCCACAGCTGCCAGATGGTATCGCCCCAGGCCTTCAGCTTGCTAAAGAAGGGGTCAGTCTGCACAATGTACGCGCTGCGGGGCAGCGTCAATCTCCCCGTGCCCTTAATCTCGTCACGCAGGAACTCCACATACTCGCGGCTCGTCACCTGATAGAACAGGGTGATGACGATTCGGTTCGCGCCTGTTGGAACGGTGAGAGCCACCTCGTCGTAGCCTCCCGCATACTCGCTTGCCGTGAAGTAATCGGGGGCAGGGTTGCCACCCCACACCGGCTCGCACTGCCGTTTGATGGCTTCGGTGATATTGAAGCCTTTGGGCGGGATGCGGTTGTCCTTGTAGCGCCCGGTTGCCAGCGCGAAGTGGAAGGTCTTGGCTTCACCCGTGATGCTGCTGGTCGGATGCATCTCGTAGACCAGTTCGTCCACGTATCGCTCGTGGGGAGCCAGAGCTGGACTGTTGGGCGAATAGTTCCTGTCCAGTCCCTTGAGCGTGCCGACGGTGTAGTCGTACGGGTTGATTTCGTGGAGCAGCTGCCCGTCCCGATACACCTTGATGTTGACGAACATGCGCCTACCTTCGGGGAAGCCGGAGATGAGCTTGTGTCCCGTCTGGTTCTGCACGCGGAACGACAGGCTGCCGTTATCCGGGTTGTAGGACACCTGCTGGATGGATGCCGCAGCCTGAAGCATCGCCTTCGCGCGGTCAACCGCTCGCAGCAGGGTACTGGCGTTGAGTCCCAGACCCTGAGTGAGGTCCAGCGTCAAGACGGATGCGCCCTGTCTCAACAGTCGGGCGTTAGTGGCGTTGTAGTTAGGCGAGCCTTTCACCGTACTGGCGAGCAACCAGGGGACCCAGATGTTGCCTCCGGTGAGGTCGTGCAAAGGCACACCGCTGTATGGATGCTCCGCGCTGGGGCGATAGACGGCATTGGACTTATCGCCGCCCTTGCCGTAGACATCGCGCATGTGGCAGTCCTGGCACTTGGCGATGTTGTTGTTGGGGTACGAGGTCACGAAGCGGTCTGGTGCAAACGGTCCGATGCCGGGCGCACCACCTTGCTGTCCGTAAGCAGACGCCATGAACTCGGAGAAGGTGCGCTCCACATGGAAGTATGCAAAGGCCGACTGTGCCTCGGTGGGCAGTACCACGTTCTGCCCGGGTCGTGCTCCAGCATATGCCAGGTTTGCCAGCACCGGGTTGGACACGTCGTGGCAGGTGGAGCAGAAGTACTTGCTCTTGTGGTAGCGGCTGTAGAACATCTTGTGGCGAGCGGTCGCATCGGCGAAGGGTCCGCGCTTCTCCGTGCCGATGCTAATGAAGTACTGCCCAGACCCGTTCTCCGTGTAGTCGGTGCTGAACGGCTCGTTGTTCAGGTAGAACGGTGCGCCGCTGAACAGCTTGATTGCCTGTGCGCGCAAGCTGTCCTCCCGATAGGTAGCATCGGCGGCAGGTTGAGAGGGTGTTTTGGTGGCGATCGCCTCGTCCCAGTAGTAGCGCCAATCGCTGCCCTCGCGCGTGCCCGTGTAGGTGCCTTTGTAGAACGGGTCGTACATGCGATGGCACACATCACAGGACACGCCGTCGAAATCCGCACCCGTCATCAGCGAGCCGTTCGTCGGGTCGGAGCGTCCTTCCACCCAGCCCTGTGGCAGGTGGCATCGCAGGCAGATGTCGGTGGCGTTCGGGCGTCCGATTGCCCAGATGGAATCCTGCGCGGCAACCGTCAAACACGCCCAGAAGAGCGGGTCGCGTGCCGCCTGCGCCATCATGGAACCCTGCCAGTTGCTACCCGGCTCGACCGCAGGGTCATAGCCGGAGTGACAGTTCATGCAACGGGTAGGAGCTTCCAGACGCACACCTTCGGTCGGCTGAGTGCCGGGCATACGCACCAGAGGGTCGTCCTTGACGGGGAGTGGAGTCCAGCTGCTTTGCGCCAGCACCACCGTTAGCAGTAGCGGGAGACCGGTAAACAACGCAAACCTCACGGTTCGCATGACGATCGCCTCCTTCGTTTATCTGTTGAAGCTGCTGTAGTCTTCAATTTTATTTTAGCATCATTATCTAAGAGAGTCAACGGGTTTTGCAGGTTTTTTTTCAAAATAATCGCCGTCCAGCCCACGAGTCTGGGATACTGCCCAGCATCCCAGCCGGTTAGCAGGAAACCATGATGGCGACGCGAAGAAGTCTTCAGCATCGTGAAGTTACGGGAGGGGAAAGATGAGAACAAGGTGGCTGATGGCGTTGTTGCTGGCAGCATGTGCCCTATCGGTTTCAGCGCAAAAGGTGAAGATAGAGGGCAAGCTGGGTAAGGAGATACTGCTGTTCAACGGCAAGGACTTCTGCGGGTGGACGTATTTCCTCGCCGACCCGAACATGAAAATGGAGGATGTGTGGAGCATCGATGGCGACAGGGGTATCCTTATCTGCAAGGGTAGACCCGCCGGCTATATCCGCACGGTAGCCGACTTCACCAACTACATCCTGAAGCTGGAATGGAGATGGGCTCCGGAAGACAAAGGCGGGCGTAACAGCGGTGTGCTCCTGCGAATGCGCGGCGAGGATAAAATCTGGCCCAAATCCATTGAGGCGCAGCTGATGAGCGGGAGCGCAGGCGATTTCTGGTTGATTGACGGCGTGAAACTGGATACAGACCCCGCCCGCATCAACCGCGACGCGCCGACCAACCGCATCAAAGCGAAGATGGCGGAGAAGCCCATCGGCGAATGGAACGAGTACGAGATTATCGTGGACGGCGAGCGCGTGGTGCTGAAGGTCAACGGGCAGATTGTCAACGAGGGCACCGGGGCGGAAGTGGTGCCGGGTAAAATCTGCCTGCAATCCGAGGGGGCTGAGATACACTTCCGTAACATCCGGCTGATACCGATTCTAAAGTGATTCTTAAAATCACCCGGTTCTGTGCTGGCGGTACACGCCATTCCATGGGTTGACAGACCGCCTGGTGGATTATATAATGCGAACGTGCATCGTTTAAGCGCACAAGCAAAGGATACGGAGGAGTTGGAACATGAAACGCGCCTTTACGCTCATCGAGTTGCTGGTTGTTATCGCGATTATCGCGATACTGGCAGCCATTCTGTTCCCTGTGTTTGCCCGCGCACGGGAGCAAGCACGCAAGACCACCTGCCTGTCGAACCTGAAGCAGATTGGCACGGCGGCACTGATGTACGTGCAGGATTACGACGAAACCTTCCCTTGGCTGATGCAGGACGGACGCAATAACGACGACAACACTGGACTGAGCCGCGGAATGCCTAGCGGACCTCCCAACTGGTCGGTGGACCTGAACAACAAGCGCGGGCTGTTCATGGAGTACGCCTTCTACCCGTACATCAAGAACCATGGGCTGTTCTCCTGCCCCACGCTTGGCTCAGACCCTGTGCGGCTGGGTTCGGATGGGCTGCCATTGAACCAGTTCGGCTCGTACGGATACGCTTATGGCGGAGTGGGAATGGTTCCATCGCCGCGCATGACCCCTCTGGAGATGTTCGTACGCTTCCTGGGTCCGCTCCTGGGACCGCCCTACAATACCGGCAACCCACAGGATTACTACATCGCCGGGCAGCCGCTCTCTGTGGTAGGATCGCCTGCGAAGTCTATCATCGCCTTCTGCAACTCCTACGGTTATCACGAGGGCTACGGCGACTCGGACGTGGTGCCTGCGGTCTTCGGCGGCAACGGAAAGGAGGCAGTAGGCGCGACCTATGCGGTGATGGTGGACGGCCACGCCATGTACAAGAAGGGTAAGTTCCTCGACCTGGTACGCTTTGCGATGGAGCCACTGCGTCAGTAAGGAGGCAAGCATGAACAGGCAAATCAACCCGGTGCTGGCGATAATCATCATTGTGGTGTTTATCGCTATTGTAGGAGTAGTGATGTGGAATAACCTGCCGAAACCTGTGCCACCGGGTCAGGGGCGTAAACAGAGCGATTTGGACCTGAGCCGAGCCACCAAAGACCCGGCACAATTCCAGAAAGAGGTGCAGGAGCTGCTCGCACGCGACCGGGCGGAACGCGGAAACAAATAGACCCGCCGGAGGCGTATGGCGTAACGCTGTAGGGGCAGACCCCCGTGTCTGCCCCACCCGACAGGCGCAGGAAGGAGAGACCGAATGCTAACGAACAAGCGAATCACCTTTTGCCTGACCGCTGGTATCATCTTCTTCACCCTCAGCACCGCTTTCAGCCATGAAATCGGCAAACTGCGCAATCCCCAGATGCCCATTCCCGAACCGGGCACGGCGCAATGCGTGGTGGCAACCGCACGCGACCTGCCCGGCGGCGCGAAGGCGCAGGGCAAACCGGGTGACTACGTGCTGAGAAACCACGAAGCAACTTTCGTGGTGGCTGCGCCGCGCATGGCGGGCGGATACTCGCGCTACGGCGGACGTGTACTCGACGCGGTGCTGAATGAAGCCGGGCACGACGAAGACCTGCTGGGCGAAATCTTCCTTGCCACCGCCGACGAGAAAAGCCTTCTGAACCTGCGGGTACTGCGCGCGGTGAAGGCGGAGATACTCTCTGCCGGAGGCAAAGGCAAGCCCGCCCACCTGCGCGTGCACGCGGTGGACGACCGTTTCCCCATTGTAGACACCACCATCCGCATCCCCAGCAGCTCGCAGGGCTTGCAAGTCACCGTGGATTACATCCTGCACCCGGATACGCCCACGCTGGAAATCATCTGCACCCTGAACAACAGCAACCAGCAGGCAAAGGTGTATTCGCTCTTCTGGGGGCAGATTCTGGGTGATGGTCTGGTCAGCTATATCCCCCCATGGGGTAGCGTGGACTACGCTTTTCAGAAAGCGGCTGGTCCTCCCCTGTTGGGACTGGTGCAAACGCTGCCCGGTCCTATCCCTATGGTTGCAGCCGCAGGTTCACGGTTAGCATACGGCTTCATCATCCCACAGGAGGCGATTTCGCAGGTGATGAACGCCTCCAACATCTACCTGATGATGATAGGACGTCCGGTGAACCTTTCCGCCGGTCAGAAGGCGGAAATTCGAATGGCTCTGTCTGTCAGCGACGGGGATATGGAGCCGCTTCGCGCGGAGATGCGCCGCCTGCGCCAGCAGTCCGAAACGCTGTCCACCGTGCGCGGCAGAGTGGTGACCACCAATAACCGCCCTGTACCGGATGCGCGCGTGTACCTGGTTCAGCAAGGCGAAGGCGACGGGCAGATGCACACCGTCACCCGCACCGACAGCCGGGGTCGCTTCGAGGCGAAGGTACCGCCCGGTGAATACCGCGCCGTGGTGTTTGCCGATGGATATGCGCCCGCGAACGTAGCCTTGAAAGAGACGGTGGACATTGCGCTGCAGCCTCCAGCGCAACTGCAGATTGCCGTGCAGGATGATAAAGGCGCGTATCTACCCTGCGCACTGGTATTCGAGCGGCTATCCGGGTCGCTGCCCAACAATGAGCGCGTGCGCTATGGCGAGCAGGGTGACTACGGACGGTTCGACCGTGTCTATTACAGCCTCTCGGGCAACGAAACCATTCCCGTGGAACCGGGGCGATATCGCATCACCATCACGCGCGGGTTCGAGTATGAGATAGCACAACGCGAGATAGACCTGCATGCAGGCGCGAGAGCCGTGTGGCGGGCAACACTGGCGCGAACGGCGCAGATGCCGGGCTATCTCTCCGGCGACTTTCACGTGCACGCCCTCCCCTCCCCTGACTCGAGCGACCCGCTGGCAGACAAAGTGAGGGCGTACGTGGCGATGGGGGTGCAGATACTGACCGCTACCGACCACGATGTGCTGACCGATTACCAGCCGGCTATCCGTGCCCTGCGCGCCGAGCGGTGGATTACGTCGCTGGTGGGATGCGAAATCAGCCCGAACTTCGGTCTGGGACACTTTAACGCCTATCCTCAACGCTACGACCCCAACAAACCCAACGACGGCGCGATAGAGTGGTACGACCTCACTGCCGAGCAGATATTCGCTGCCGCGCGCGCCAATAACGACGGCGACACCATCGTGCAGGTCAACCATCCGCGAAGCCCCAGCATGGGCTATTTTAGCTGGGTGGGGCTGAACCCTGCGGAGGGTACCATAGCGCGTCCCGAAGAGTTCTCGCCCAACTTCGATGCAATTGAGGTCTACAACGGCGTGGACAGCAAACAGCTCGAGCAGACACTGCCCGACTGGTTCCACTTCCTGAACACAGGCAGACGCTACATCGCCATAGGCAATACCGACAGCCACAATGCCTATCGGCTGGAGCCCGGCTTCCCCCGCACCTACCTCTATTTTGGGCATGAGCAGGTTCGGCGCGTTACCCCCCAACAGGTCGTGCAGGCAATACGCAGTGGCAACGTGCTGGTATGCGGCGGACCGCTCATCGAGGTGAAGGCGCAGGGGAATCAGCCGATGGGTTCTACGGTGGTTGCGAACGAAGGTATCGTGCAGGTGCAGATACGGCTGGCGGCGCCGTCGTGGGTGCGGGTCAGCCGGGTCAAGGTGTACGTCAACGGGTCCGTGACTCAGGAACTACCCGTAGACCACCCACAGGGCAAGCCGTTGAACTGGCAGCAGACCCTGCAGCTGCGTGTGGACAGGGATTCGTGGCTGGTGGTACTGGCAGAGGGTGAGGGCTTCACCGCGTTGTATCCGGGTGTACGCCCCACGTCCTTCACCAATCCCATCTACATCGATGTGGATGGCAACGGGTGGCAGCCGCCAAGGTAGTTTACCCGCTTGCAGGAGTTTCTCCTTTTGTGCCAAAATAGATACTCGGCGAGCGTTGCACAGCGCCCGCCGAGGTGTTGTACTCTCGGGCGATAACTTTTCGCCTGTATCCCGGAGCGTCGGCAAACATCCGACGGGGAGGCAAAACAAAGGAGGAACAATCGTGAGGGCTGAGGCACCTGTCAAAAAGGCTCTGCCGAAATCTTTAACCCCACAGCGTTTGGTGGAATTGTACCGTAAGATGCTGCTTATCCGCCACTTCGAGGAACAATGCTCCCCCGCCTACCGACAGGGCAAAATGGGTGGATATATGCATGTGTATATCGGTCAGGAAGCGGTTGCTACCGGCTTTATTGCCCACATGCGTGATGACGACTATATGATTTGTTCCTATCGTGACCACGGACATGCCCTTGCAAGGGGCACTGACCCCCGCCCTGTGATGGCGGAACTGTTCGGACGCTACACAGGCGTAAGTAAGGGTAAAGGTGGCTCCATGCATCTGGTGGATGTGCAACGTGGCTTTCTGGGCGGATACGGTATCGTGGGTGGTATGGTGCCGCTGGCGGTCGGCGTGGGCTACGGCATACGCTACCGGGGTACAGACCAGGTGTGCCTCTGCTTCTTCGGCGACGGCGCAATGAACATTGGGCCGGTTCACGAGGCGTTAAACATGGCGGCGGTGTATAAGGTACCGGTGGTCTTCATCTGCGAGAACAACCGCTATGCCATGGCGACGCCCATAGAGTTCGCTTCGGCAGTACCTAATCTTGCCGAACGAGCCCGACAATACGGCATGCCCACCAAACAGATTGGGGGTATGGACCTGCTGGAGGTGTATCAGGAGGCAGAAGAGATTATCCACCACGTCCGCCACACGCCCGAGCCTTTCTTTGTGGAGGTGCTGACCTACCGTTTTGAAGGGCACGGCATCGCCGATAACCCCACCAATCAGGCACTATACCGCACAAAGGAGGAGGTAGAGTACTGGCGTCAACGCGACCCCATCGTGAGCACGGCACGCTTCCTGATAGAAAACGGTATTGCATCCGAGAGCGAATTGCTGGAGTGGGATAGCATCGCCAAACAGCAGGCGCTGGAAGCGGTTGCGTTCGCCGACGCCAGTCCTGAGCCGCCGCTGGAAGAGCTCTACCGCGACGTGTACACCGACATGGAGGTGCAGGAGTGGCGCTAATCACCTATCGTGAAGCCCTGCGACAGGCGCTGACCGAAGAGATGGAGCGCGACCCCAACGTGTTCCTGCTCGGCGAGGAAATTGGCAGGTATCAGGGCACGTTCCGTGTCACCGAAGGGTTGTTGCAGCGATTCGGCGGAATGCGCGTGGTGGATACGCCCATCTCCGAATCGGGCATTGCGGGCATGGCTATCGGCGCGGCGATGATCGGTCTGCGCCCTGTGGCGGAGTTCATGACCTTCAGCTTCGCGCTCATCGCGATAGACCAGATTGTGAACCATGCGGCTAAAATCCTGTATATGTTCGGCGGGCAAATCAGGGTGCCGCTGGTCTTTCGCGGACCGGCAGGCGGTGGAGCGCAGCTCTCTGCCCAGCACTCACACAGCCTCGAGTCATGGTACGCGCATATTCCGGGCTTGAAGGTGGTTACCCCAGCGACCCCTGCCGATGCGAAAGGGATGCTAAAAACCGCCATCCGCGACGATAACCCCGTTATCTTCATGGAGCACGCCAAACTCTACTCCACACGCGGAGAAGTGCCCGACGGCGAATACACCATCCCCTTCGGAAGTGCGGATGTCAAACGGAAAGGGCAGGACGTGACCATCATCACGTATTCCCAGCCGGTGCTGATGGCTCTGCACGCCGCCGACAAGTTGGCGGAAACGGAGGGCATCGAGTGCGAGGTGATTGATTTACGCTCCCTGCAGCCGCTGGATATGGATACGATACTGGCTTCCGTGCGCAAAACACACCGTGCGGTAGTGGTGCACGAGGACCATCGCAACGCGGGGTTCGGCGCGGAGATTGCGGCGCGTATTCAGGAGTTTGCCTTCGATGATCTGGATGCTCCCGTACTCCGCGTGGCGGGGGCGGACGTGCCGATTCCCTACGCGCGCAATCTGGAGCGAGCGGCATTCCCCAGTGAGGAAGACATTATTCGAGCGGTAAAGCGTGTACTGGTTTAAGGAGGAGGACTGATGGCACAGGTAATCATGCCCAAGATGGGCGACGGGATGACCGAGGGAACCATCCTGCGCTGGCTGAAAAAAGAGGGCGACACCGTAGAGATCGGCGACATCATCGCAGAGGTGGAGACGGACAAAGCCAGTGTGGAGCTGCCTGCCGAGGCGTCTGGCAAACTGGCGAATATTCTGGCGAAGGAAGGCGACACGGTGCCGGTAGGCACGGTGATTGCGGAGATTCTGGGCGAGGGCGAGCAGCCCCAGGTCACCACACCCGCCGAGCCAGCGGTTGCCGCCGAGGAGCCTGCTGCACCCCGCGGGGAGATTGCCGTCTCCGAGCCAGAGGTCAGCCCCACCGAAGCACCGGCGCGGGAGCGTGTTAAAGCTTCGCCACTGGCGCGACGTATCGCCGAAGAGGCTGGCATCGACCTGGCGATGGTCAGGGGTACCGGTCCAGGTGGGCGCATTGTGGAGCGCGATGTGCAGCAGTTCATTGCTGCACGTCAGGCTGCCCCGCGCGTGCCTGTTGCAGAGCCTTCGCCCGCTGTGTCTCCTCCTGAAGCCGCCGCGCTCACCGGGGGTGAGCCGCTCAGCCGAATGCGCCGGCTTATTGCGGAACGCACCACGCTGACCAAGCAAACAGTGCCGCATTTCTACGTCACCATGGACATCGACATGACGGAGGTGATGGCTCTGCGCGAGCGGCTGAACGCGGCGCTACCGGAAGACGCCCCCAAAATCTCGGTCAACGATTTGGTCACCAAAGCGTGTGCACTCGCTCTGGCACGCTACCCCCAGGTGAACGCGCTCTACCAGAACGATCGCGTCTATCCCAGCAGCGAGGTGCATATCGGCATCATGGTCGCGGTACCAGGCGGTCTTCTCGCGCCGGTGCTGCGACACTGTGAGCGCAAAACGCTCCGCCAGATTGCCGCGGAGACACGCCAGCTTGTCGAAAAAGCACGCTCCGGACGCCTGGCATCCGACGAGTACACCGGCGCAACCTTCAGTATCTCCAATCTCGGCATGTACGGGGTGGACGAGTTTATCGCCATCATCAACCCGCCGGCGGTAGCTATTCTGGCAGTAGGGGCAGTGCAAAAGCAACCAGTTGCCCTGGACGACGACACGGTCGCGGTGCGTCCGCGCATGAAAGTCACTCTCTCGGCAGACCATCGTGCGCTGGACGGTGCGGTCGCCGCCGAGTTCCTGCGTGAGCTCAAGCGGATTCTGGAAAACCCTTATACCATGATAGAGTAGCGCAATCCCATGCATAGGCGCGCTCCGTTGCGACCGCCACCAGAGGGCAAGTGCTCTCGATGGAAATCATGGGCTAGAGTGAGGTGTGGACGGCTGACACCTGCGGTTGTGTATTTCTCTCCGGAACCCTTGACAGGTATATCAATTTCAGTATATAATCTGTATAGCATTTTGGGGGAGGAAGGAACATGACGCGCGGACTAACACCGAAGCAGGAGATGATTCTCCGCTTCATCCTGCACTACACCCGTGAAAACGGCTACCCGCCCACTATTCGCGAAATCGGAAACCAGTTTGGTATCTCCAGCTTGCGTGGGGTGACCGTGCATCTGGACGCCCTGCAGCGGAAGGGCTACATTGCGCGGGAACACAAAAGCCGCAGTATCCGTATCATACACCCTGAGTTCGTGCAACATCTGGAAAGCTCGCCCGATGTGGCGATGCTACCGCTGGTGGGAACCATTGCAGCGGGCACGCCGGTGCTGGCATCCCAGAACATCGAGGCGCTGGTTCCGGTGCCGCGGGAGATGGTGCATAACATTGAGGGCGCATTCCTGTTGAGGGTTCGGGGCGACTCGATGGTGGGAGAACACATCCTGCCTCGCGACCTGGTGATTATCAAGCCACAAAGCACCGCCGAGAACGGCGAGCTGGTGGCGGTGTTGATCGGTGACGAAGCCACTATCAAGCGCATCCAGTACGACAACGGCAAAGTGCGCCTGTTGCCAGCAAACCCGGCGTACGAGCCGATTGAAGTGCGCCCCGAAGAGACCCGCGTCATCGGCAAGGTGATAGGGCTGTTGCGCTCGTATGACAGAGGATTGGCTTACTGAGCGAAGGCGCGACCTTGCAAAGGTTTCACAGGCCACCAGGCAGGAACCTCCTCCCGCAACGCCGTAAGGTGTTGTAGAAACCACAGTGGAAACAGGAGGCTTTTGCAACGATGTGGTGCAGAACGGTGGTCGTTTCGCTTCTTGTGGTGGCGATGACGGGAGTGTGCCTGGCGCAGGAAAAGCCTGCCAAGCCACCGCGGGGAGCTATCGTGTTATTTGACGGGAAAGACCTGTCCAGGTGGGTGTCGCGAGATGGCAGATCGCCCGCCCGATGGGAAATTACTCAGGACGGAGCGATGCAGGTGAAGTCGGGCACGGGCGACATCATGACTCGTGACGAGTTCGGCAGCTTCCAGCTGCATATCGAGTTCAACATCCCCCCCATGCCCCAGGCCAGCGGGCAGGGACGAGGCAACAGCGGCGTGTACCTGCACGGTTTGTACGAGATACAGGTGCTCGATTCTTACCAGAACGAAACCTACGGCAAGGGAGGCTGTGCCGCCATCTACGGCATCAAAGACCCCGACAAGAACATGGCGAAGCCGCCAGGGCAGTGGCAAACCTACGACATCACCTTCATCGCGCCGAAGTTCGACGATGCCGGTAACGTGATTGCCAACCCGCGCGTCACCGTGCGGTGGAACGGCGTGCTGGTACATGATAACGTGGAGATACCACGCATCACTGCGGGCGGTATCGGTGACAGGATGCGCAAAACCGGACCCATCCTGCTGCAGGATCACGGCAACCCTGTCCAGTACCGCAACATCTGGATACGACCCTTGAAGGATTAGCATGAGTCTGTCTCCTTCCAAACTGGTGATTGCGCATCGGGGCGCCAGTGCGTACCTGCCGGAACACACACTGGCGGCGTACGCCCTGGCGCTCGGTCAGGGGGCTGACGGTATCGAAACCGACGTCGTGCTCAGCGCAGACGGAGTGCCCATCTGTCTGCATGACCTCTGGCTGGAAACAACCACCGATGTCGCCGAGCACTACGATGGACGGTCGCGCTCGGACGGGCACTATTACGCGCTCGAGTTCACCTCCGAGCAAATCGCACAGTTGCGCGCTTTCGGACGGGTCAGCCATGCAGAGCGCACCGAGCTTCCCCGAATGCACGTCGTGACTCTGGAAGACCTCCTGCGGCTTCGGCAGCACCTGCACCGCACCACAGGCAAGCGATTCACGCTCCTGGTGGAAATGAAGGCGCCGCAGTTTCACCGCGAACAGGGTAAGCCGCTTGAGGAACCTGTATTGCAGGTGCTGGAACACTACGGGTGCGCCACCCCCGAAAGTGGAGTCATCGTGCAGAGTTTCGACGCCCATAGCCTGCAGCGCCTGCGCCATGAGCTGCGCACCAGCCTGCCCATCTACCAGCTGACGGGACACATGCTGACGCGGGAACAGGTCGACGAGGTGGCTTCCTACGCGGATGGTATCTCCGCCCAGCGATGGCTGATTGAGGACGCAGAGGGCAACCCTGTTGACGGAGGGCGTCTGGTTGCGGATTGTCATGAAAGGGGGTTAAGTCTCTTCGTCTGGACGATGGGTCAGGACGAGGAAGCTGTCCGGCGCATGTTCTGGCGATACGGCGTGGACGGCGTGATTACCGACAACCCCGACGTGGCAGTACGTGCCCGCTCCGCAGGGCTCACCACAGAGAACGCAGAGAAAGGAACCCCGCCGTGAACCCCGTGTCCTCTGTGGTGAGCTCTTTACAGACGCGAGAGCCGAATCGCAATGTCCCGCTCAATGGTGGGCAGTTCTAACCTCAACCCGGATTGGCTTGCAGTCAGCGTTTGCGTGGACAGCGGCTTGCCCTCATAGGTGTCCCAAATCTGCACACGGTAACGCCCGGGCGTCCAGTCAGCGATATGCAGGATGGTGGGCGGCACGGCTGCAGGCGGACGTTTCACCACGTTGACCTGGTACCACGTATACTGCGCGTGCTCGATGTAGAGCAGCGAAGTCTTCTTGCCGTGCAAACCGAACAGGCGCAGCGGTGGCTCGGTTTGTTTCACCGCCCGCTCCAGCACGTAGGAAACGAACATCCAGTCGTTACCGATGTTTTCCACCTTCACCGTCTGCTTACCAGCTGGTATCTCCACGCTGTATTCGCCGTTGTACTGGGTGAGGGTGTCTGTCTTTTCGGTATCGTCGGGGTCGGGCATGTCTTTGTCCAGCACGCGCACGCCATTGCGCTCCACAATGAGATGCGCCCCACCATGCCCCGAGACACCCGTCACGGAGATGCGCAGGCGTGTGGGATGGGGCAGGTCGGTTTCGAATGTGAGCGGGTTGTGCTTGTCGCGATGGTTGCGCAGACCATGCAGCAGCCCGGCGACCTGCTCTCGAATGGTCACTTTTCCTTCGGCATCTATCCGCACGGTGGTCGGGCGGTTGGAGGGATGCGGTTCCCACGAGGTGGGTCCCTGCAGCGTCAGGTCGTTGTAAACGGGCGATTCGGCGGGCTGCTTCAGGGTGAAAGTGGCTTTTTGCACCCGGCGGAAGCCCTCTTTGGGGAAGTTCACCCCCTGAATGAATCGGCTCAGCGCGGCAAAGTGGGAGTACAGGTTGTTGGGATGGATATGGTTATCCCACCACCACAGCATGGCGGTGCCTGCCGCGCCGTCCATGAGCGTGCTCCAGATGCCGCTGTGCAGGGCGACTCCGGTGGGGTCCACACGCGGGTCTTCGCCCATCGCGCCCGCGCCGAACTCCGCCACGTAATGGGGCTTGCCATACGCCTCCTTCTTTCGGTGAAAGAAGGTGAGCGCTGCTGAAACATCGCGGGAGCCGTAGTTGTGGGTGGTCGTATAGTCGATGATGGGCAAGCGGTCAATCACCTCGCGCCCGTTCGAGTCGGCGAAGCTGGTGGTGATGAGGTGCTTCCATGGGTCCAGACGGCGCAGGTAATCACCCATGTCACGGTGCCAGCGGGTGATGAGGTCTAATTTGTAGGCGTCCGGGCCCACGATATCCACCTCGTTCCAGAACTGCCAGCTCAGCACATTCGTGCACCAGCCATACCGCGCTACCAGATAGCGCAGTTTGTTGCGGTAAGCGCGAAGCATCTCGGGGTGCGTCCAGAACTCTATCGGCTCCTTCAGAGGGCCTCCGTTGGCAGCGTTATGCGGCGTCTCTTCCCAGTAGGGGAAGCCCCCGTACTGGCGTTTGCGCAACTCATTGAAGCTGTCGAAACATATCATCACGTACATCCCCAGCCGGCGGGCCAGATTCAGCACGTAATCCAGCCTCCAGGCGTTAGCGAGGTCTATCTTGCCCACACCATAGCATTCACGCGGCTCACCGGTTCGTTCCAGCCCAAAGGTTACCCATGACGGACCGAGCCACACCCGAAAATAGTTGCCTCCCGCCTGCGCGTAGCGGGGTAGCCAGTCGTCGTAGTCGAACGTGCCGCGGCTTCCACCCCAGCACACGTTCGCACCAATGGGGATGTAGGGCTGACCGTTGTCGAAGACAAAGTATCGCCTGTCGTCTTTGCTGAGGCGCACGAAGCCCGCCCGTTGCGAGGCAACACACTGAAACGCAATGGGCTGAGAGCGCACCGTCTTGCCCGTGCGGTCGCGCACCGTAACCACCAGCTGGTACTTGCCTACTTGAGCAGGCGCGAAACGGATGCGCCAGTCAGGTTCTCCGGCTGGAGCCATGCGCTCATCGCGGCCATCCAGCCGACGGGTATACGCGCGGTAGTAAAAGCCGGGTACCTGCACTGTCGTCCCCGCAGGAGTGCGGAACACACCGTCCACCGCAATCTCTTCGGGGTCAAAAGCGTTATCATAGGTCGCCTGCAGGTTCAGGCGGAACTCGATCAGTTCGTAGCGCGGCACCTGCGTGCGGCTCGGTTGCACCGACAGCAGGCGCAGCGGGCGGTCGTCGGAGATGGGCGGCTGCAACTGCTGCATCAGCTTATCCTCCCATTCGCTGCAGGATTTGTCTCAGCTGTTTGGCGAAACGCGGGACAGCTTGCTCGGCAGGGTCGGTATACTCGTACTCGATGGAGATGTAGCCCTTATACCCCGCCTTCTGCAGGATACGCAGGGCGCGTTCGTAGTCCACCTCCGTTAGCCTGCCGTTATTGGTGCGATAGTGGGTTTTGGCATGGGTGGTGACCACGTAGGGAGCCACCTGCTCGAACTGCGCATAGATGTCGCCGGTGAAGTTGCCCAGGTCCAGGTTCAGCCCGAACCAGGTGCTCTGCACCGCGCGGTAGATTCGCAGCACCTGTTCCGCGGTGGAAGTGATGCCTCCGTGGTTCTCCAACGCGACCACCACACCCTGAATCGCCGCGTAGTCAATCACCTCGCGCAGGCAGTCCACCACCCAGTTATATGCCTCTTCCTCGGTGTGCCCTTCCGGCACAGCACCTGCGAACACGCGGATGCAGGGTGCGCCCAGCACCACCGCGTTGTCTATCCACTGTTTGGTCATCTCCACATGCTGGCGTCGTTTCACCGGATCTGCCTGCGCAAAGTTGTTGCCCACCGCCGTGCCCGAGATGTGCATGCCGTATTCAAAGCACGTGCGCTTGATTTCGTTCAGTGTGGCGCGGTCGGTAGCGGGGAAATAGTAAGCGGTGAGCTCTACCCCGTCCAGTCCTATCTCAGCGCAGGTGCGGATGAAGTCTTGCAAGGTCATCTTGCGACTGGTCAGCAGGTCTCGATACGAATAGGCACAACAGGCGAGTCGCATGGTATATCCTCCCTGATAACGGGCTTTTGTTTTCTGATTCGTAACGGAGCCTTTCGTTCCTGCAAAGGAAAAGACGGTTGCACCGTTGTATCACTGCGCTGGAGGGATATGCTCTGCCGCAACAGGAATCTGCACGGTGAGCCTCCTGATGAGAACAATCACTCCCACCCCGAGCACCTCTGCGAACCGGGTTGGTGAGTTGGCGAAAACCTCGGGGAATACCGGGCACGGCAGGTGGAAGTGAATGGGAAAGATTGTGAAGATAGTGACGGTACTGCTGGTGCTAACAGCCACTGCGCATGGACAAGTCGGCTGGCGAGTGGATGCAGGTCAACCCGCCCTTTGGCGACCCATGCCGGGCTGGCTGGGCAATCCATCGCAAAACGCCCTGGTGCAACCCACACGAGAAGGCTTGCGCTTTGTGGTGCCCGAGGAGGGCAAGGGAATGAAGTGGTTATGCCCTGCGCACTGGGTGAACACACAGCGATTTCGCTACCTGGCAGTACGCTACCGGGCACGCGGAATCTACCCGAATCCGGGCGATTACTTTCTCTATCTCAACGACAGCAGTGACCTCCCCGAAACGTCGCGCTATCTGCTTCGCCTCTCCGACCTGCGTGTCGATGGAGAATGGCACTGGGCAACGGTTGACCTGCTCCAGCAGCAGATCCGCCCCTACTTGAAACATATCGCCCTGCAGGTGCAGGCGGCAGAGCCAAACGCAGAGGTAGTGGTCGCCGACATCTCGTTTCGTGACACGCCGCCAGAGGGCACGCCCGCGAAGCAGGAATCAGCCCAGCCGTACCGCGAGCAGGTGTTGCCTCTGTCGGATTTGGGGCGTCTGCGAGCGCAACCTGACTGGCTGGGCAATCCCTCCGCGCAGGCTTCGGTGGTGGCGGGAGCTGACGGGGTGCACCTGCGTGTGCCAGAAGCGGGACGAGGCATGAAATGGAGTCTGAATTTGCAGACTCCCCTGCAGCTGCACGAGACGCCATACGTGATAGTGCAATACCGCGCCAGAGGCGTTGCCAGCAGCAGCGACTACTTCCTCTATATGGCACCCGAGCAACCCAGCCTTCCGCAAGAGCAGTATACACCGCTGCGGCTCAACGAGGTGGTCTCTCTGGGCAAATGGCGCACGCTGGTGGCGCGCGTACCGGAGGCGACCAGGGAAGGGTTATCCACACTGGCTATTCAGGTGCAGGCAAGCGAACCCAACGCAGAGGTGGTGATACGCTCCATCCGGTTTGCTTCACAGCCACGGGAACAGCTGCTCTCCCCCGAAGACGACCTGCCCGAGCCACGTTCCGCAGCTGCAGGAAAGTTCTTGCCGGTAGACGTGAGCGCACGCTATAACTTCAGCCTGAAACAGGTGGCTTCGGGATTGCCCCTGAGCAGCTATCGGTTTCGGAACCAGCTGGTGGTCGCCGCGGGCGTGCCCTTCCGGGTAGCTACTGGCGAGCGCAACGTGGTGTCGATAGCAGGTGAGACCGGCGTTATCTCTGTGCCATTGCCCTCTGCCCTGCAACGACAGGTGCCGGGCGAGATATACTTCCTGCTTGCCGCCGACTTTCCTCGATGGGAGGAACCCGCCTACGGTGGGGGCACACTCTATCGCGTGCAACATCCACATCGTTTTGTGGTGCAGCTGCTGTATGCGGATGGCACGACGGAAGAGGTGTTCCCCCTGCGAGTCGCAACCGGGCGGCATGAGGTGATAGCAGGCATTAATGTGTATGTGGTGCCGGCAAACAGAGTCCTGCGGGAGGTTCGGCTGCGCGACCGAATGCGCCTTGGAGAGTTTGGGCTATGCGCGGTTACCCTGAACACGGGCAAACGGCGTTTTGACCCCGCCCTGTGGACGTCTGCAGTGCCCGTGAGCGGGCGTCGCGGAACATGGAATCCGCCGTCTCGTGTAGAGGTCAAAAGCACAAACGGAGGGTTCATTCTACAAAACGCGAACGTCCGACTGCAGATAGATACCGTACAGGGCATCCGGCTGAGAGAGTTTTCCCTGCTGCCCATCCGACGCAACATCCTGACGCAACCGGTACCCCTGTTCGCGTTGCGCTCCTGGGATGGTACGATGTCGGTAACCAGCCTGGACTACCGGGCTGCAAACACCTCTGCGCAATCCGGGACCGTGCGGTTCGAGTGCGTTCCCGCAGGCAAAGATTTACCGGTTGTGATCCTGCAAATGCAGATGGACGACGAAAGCCGCCTGCGGCTCACAGCAACCATCCTGAACCGCAGGGATAGCTCTCATCGCTGGATTGTCTCTCTGCCGTACGGATGGACGTTCCGCATCGGCGATGGAGATGTATACGCCTATCCTCTGCGCACCCTGCTCATCAGCGACCGCGATGGCGACTGGCGGTTTCGCTACAGCGGTACCATGCCCCTGCAAATGCTGGACCTGAGCAACCACCAGCTGGGTGCCGGCGTCGGCGTGCTGATGACCGACCTGACGGGTACCGACCGCTACCTGCACCTGTTACGTCGGGGCACGGTAACCACTGTATCCACCGAGTGGCGTTGCGACCCGCTTCAGCCCGGCGAAGGTAAAGAGCTGCAGATAGAATTGTTTGCGCATCCGGGCGACTGGAGGGAGACTTTCGCACACTACCGGAAGTGGGTAGAGACATGGTATCGTCCCCTCGCACCCCGCAAGCAGTGGTTCCGAAAAGCTTTTGCTTTCCGGCAGGACTATATAGCCGAGGGGCTGTACGACCCCGGCAGCCAGACCTATCATTTCGAGGAGCGCATCGCACTGGCGCGGAAGGCTTTCGGTGCCTGTGACTATTTGCATATCTTCGACTGGGGAACGACTCCTCTGGGACGAGTGGGAGACTACGACCCGTGGGGGAATCCCCTTTCCTCGGCGGATGCTTTTCGGCAGGCAGTGCAGGCAACACAGGCACAGGGCGTACCGGTGGGACTGTACATCGAGGGCTATCTGGTGGACGAGCGGTCGAAAGTGGCTCAAGCGCATCTGCAGGAGTGGGGCTGGCGTGGGCGTGAAGGACAGGTGCTTCGCTGGGCGCCGCAGTCGTCAGAATTCTTCATGTGTCCCGGAGCAGAGGGCTGGCGACGATATCTGACACAGACCTACCGGCGCGTCAGTGCGCAGACAGGCGCCATGGGTTTTTACATCGACGAGTTCGGTTTCGGCGATCGTGACTGCTTCGCGCAGGGACACGAGCATCCCGTGGGCTGGCACCTTTTGCCCGCCGAGGGGAAAATGACCCGTAGCCTCCGCGAGGTGTTGGACCCCGAAACGGTACTTTACACGGAGAACTTCCCGCCGGATATCCATACCATCCTGCAGGACGGCAGTTTCGACTACGCCATTAACTATTACCAGACCGTCGCCCGAAACTGGACACCCATGCCGCTGCGTCTGTCGAGATTCGCCTTTCCCGACTTCAAGGTGTTCCAGATTGTGGTCTGCGACTACCCGACTGGCAGCAACGAGGAGGCGGTGCTGCAGGTGTTCTTCAACGGCGACGGCTACTGGCTGCAAGGTGACCCTGATACATGGTTCACTCCCGAAACGCTGGCGACCCTGCGCAGGTGTATCCGTATCCTGCGCGAGCACGCCGACGCCTTCGCCGGTGACCGCTGCGAACCGCTGGTGCCCACCCTGCAGGATGGTGTGTTTGCGAACCGCTTTACCTCTGCCGACGGGCGTAAGAACGTCTGGACGCTTTACAACGCCAGCTGGCGCAGTGTGAAGGGGAAAGTGATAGCGGTACCCCATGTGCCGGGTGCACGCTATCTGGATGCATGGAACGGCAAGCCGCTACAGCCAGCTATTTCAGGAGGCAAAGCCATACTGGAGCTGAGTTTGCCACCGCACGGAGTGGGCTGCGTGGTGCAGGTAAGGTAAAAACCCGGCGGGGCGCGCACGCTCCCGCCAGGCAACGTGGAGGGTTTCTGCAGGGTTATTTCGCTTGCAGCAACAGCACCGAGGGTTTTCAGAGGGACATATCCTGTTGTTCCACACCGCGAGCCGCCTGCCGGCGGTTCCTCCAGTAGGCGTAGCCCAGCCCTCCTGCTGCCACAGCAAGCAAAAGCACCACCATCGCCACGTCCAGACGCTTCAGCACTTCCCTGCCGAACCACTGCGCCAGATACGCCACTAGGAAGAAGCGCATGCCCCTGCCCACCACGCTCGCCAGCATCATCGCCACGATGTTGAAACGAAACACCCCACTGGCAATGGTGAACACCTTGTAGGGAATAGGGGTAAATGCTGCGATGAAAACCGCATACACCCCGTAGCGGTTATACAGCTGCTCTACCCGTTGCACCTTTTCTTCCCCAAACCAGCGGTGCACCAGCGGATAACCGCCGTATGCGCCGATAACCCATCCCAGCACTGCGCCCAGCACGCTACCCACCGTGCAGACCGTTGCCACCAGCGATGTGGAAGGCGCGTTAGGCGTTAACACCAGACCAATCATCAGCACGTCGGGTGGAACTGGAAAAAAGGACGACTCGATAAAAGCCACCACGAACAGACCGGTGAGCCCATAGGCTTCAACCATCCCCATTGCCCACTGGAACAAACTGTGCATGGCTAAAAACCTCCCTCTGTAATTATAGGCGGTAACGGGCGAGGTGTCTACAGGTGTAGAGGTAAACGCAGCCGCAGAGGTGCTGCCTGGCAACCTTTACAGCGAGAGGCAGGCTTACCGAGGGGATGGGGTCTGTCGGGGCATGACGGTGGAAGGCGCGACATGCGCCACCTGAATCAACATCACGCGCTGGCTATCGCGCCAGATGCACCTTTCTCTGCCCCAGTAGACCACATAGACATCTCTGCCATCCGCGGCGCGTGCCCAGTGGTTCTCTCCCACGCCGGTGCAAAGCGCCACGTATGCGCCCGGCTCCACCATCAGCTCCTCGCGAAAGATGTAGAGGCGGTCTGCCAGCGTGCGTGGGTCGGCGCAGAAGTAGCTCTCGTCGGTCACCGCCCAGCCGCGCAGGTTCTCATAACGCAGAGACTGATTGCGGATGACCACAAACTCTCTGCGCGGATGGTCCCCCGTTTCCACTCCAATCACCCGAAACATCAGCTACCTCCTGAAAGGAAAAAGGGGTTGCGAGGGTGCCGCCACCCTCGCAACCAATGTGGCAGCCCGGTTATTAAGAGCATCCCGAAGTTGCGCCACAGTTCAGGCACTTGTAACACGCGCCATTACGCACCATAATGGAGCCACATTCCGGGCAGGGAGGCGCATCCGCCTGAAGCTGGAAAACCAGCTGTTCGGCGGCGCGCAAGGTTCGTGCAGGCTCCGACACTTTTTCGGCAAGACCGGTGTGGTTTTCAATTGACGTTACCTCGCTCGCCGGCTGTTGCTCTGGCGGGAGGAACTTCAGCGCGAGCCACCGGAAGATGTAGTCCATGATGGACTTGGCGAAGCGAATTTGCGGGTTGTTGGTGACGCCCGACGGCTCGAAGCGCATGTGCGCGAACTTGTTCACCAGCGTCTCCAGCGGCACGCCATACTGCAGCGCGAGCGAGATGGCTGTGGCGAAGCTGTCCATCAGCCCCGATACCACCGAGCCTTCCTTGCTCATGGTGATGAAAATCTCGCCCGGCTTGCCATCGGGGTATAGCCCCACGGTAATGTATCCCTCGTGCCCACCCACACTGAACTTGTGGGTGATGCTCTGCCGCTCGTCGGGTAGTTTACGGCGCACCGGGCGCGCCTCCTGCGGCTGTTTCTCCAGCTGTTCGCTGGTTTTCTTGGTGCTCAACGGCTGCGTACGCTTGGAGCCGTCGCGGTAGATGGCGATGGCTTTCACGCCCAGCTTCCACGCCTCGATGTACGCCTCCATGATGTCTTCCACCGTGGCGTCGTTGGGCATGTTCACCGTCTTGGAAATCGCGCCCGACAGGAAGGGTTGCACCGCGCCCATCATCTTGATGTGCCCCATGTAGTGGATGCTGCGCTGACCGTTGGCGGGTTTGAAAGCGCAGTCGAACACCGGCAGGTGCTCGGGCTTGAGGTGCGGCGCGCCCTCGATGGTATCGGTGCGTTCGATGTACGCCATGATGTCCTCGATCTGCTCCTGCGAGTAGCCCAGTCGCTGCAACGCTTCGGGCACGGTGCGATTGACAATCTTCATCATGCCGCCGCCCACCAGCGTCTTGTACTTCACCAGAGCGATATCGGGTTCCACGCCGGTGGTATCGCAGTCCATCATGAAGGCGATGGTGCCGGTAGGCGCGAGCACGGTCACCTGTGCGTTTCGGTAACCGAACTGCTCGCCCAGCGAAAGGGCGTTATCCCAGCACTCGTAAGCGGCACGCAACAGTTGGGGCGGCACGGTCTCTTTCGCCTCCATCTTATCCAGATGGGCGCGGTGCATGCGGATGACCTCCAGCATCGGCTCGCGGTTTCGGGCGAAGCCGGGGAAGGGTCCGCCGCAATCGCGTGCAATGACAGCAGACTGGGTATATGCCTCCCCGGTCATGATGGCGGTGATGGCTGCAGCATAGGCGCGTCCGGCGTCGCTGTCGTAAGGCAGGCCCCGCGCCATTAGCAGGGCACCCAGGTTCGCATAGCCCAGCCCCAGCGGGCGGTAATCGTGGCTGTTCTGGGTGATTTTGGGCGTGGGGTAGGCGGCGTTATCCACGATAATCTCCTGCGCGGTAATCATGATGCGCACCGCGTGGCGGAACGCCTCGACGTCGAACTCGCCATCCGGCTTGCGGAACGCCATGAGGTTCAGGCTGGCGAGGTTGCAGGAGGTGTCGTCCAGAAAGACAAACTCGCTGCAGGGGTTGCTGGCGTAGATACGGTCGGTGTTCTTGCAGGTGTGCCAGCGGTTGATGGTGTCGTCATATTGCAAGCCGGGGTCGCCGCAAATCCAGGTCGCCTCGGCGATTTCGCGCAGCAGGTCGCGCGCGTTGTAGGTGTCTGCGACCTCGCCGGTGGTCACATATCGCGTCTGCCAGGGCAGTCCTTTGAGGGCGGCTTCCATAAAGGCGTCGCTCACGCGCACCGAATGGTTGGCGTTCTGGTAGGAGACGCTGTCGTAGGCGCCGCCCGGCACGTTGAAGTTGCCGTCATAGCCCGCTTCGATGAGCGCCCACGCCTTCTTCTCCTCCTCCGCCTTGCTACGGATGAAGGCGAGGATGTCCGGATGGTCGGCATTGAGGATGACCATCTTGGCGGCGCGGCGCGTTTTGCCACCGCTCTTGATGACCCCGGCGAAGGCGTCGAAACCCCGCATGAAAGAGACAGGTCCCGATGCTGTGCCACCACCCTGCAAATGCTCGCGCGAGGAGCGCAGGCGCGAGAAGTTGGTGCCCGTGCCCGAGCCGTACTTGAACAGCATCCCCTCCGTCTTCACCAGGTCCAGAATGCTCTCCATGCTGTCCTCGACGGAGTTGATGAAGCACGCGCTGGCTTGCGGGCGCTCTCCGGGCACGCCCACGTTGAACCACACGGGGCTGTTGAAGGAAGCTTTTTGCATCAGCAAAAGGTGGATGAGTTCTTTGTGAAAGGTATCGGCGTCCTCTTCGGAGGCGAAGTATCCGTCTTTGCGCCCCCATGCGGCGATGGTGTCGGCGACACGGGAGATGAGCTGTCGGACGCTGCGTTCCCGCTGGGGGCTTCCCAGCAGACCCCGGAAGTACTTGGAAGCCACCACGTTGGTCGCCAGCTGGCTCCAGAACTCCGGCACCTCCACGTCTTTCTGCTCGAAGACCACCTCTCCGCGCTCGCCGGTAATGGAAGCGGTGCGCAGCTCCCAGCGCACCTCGTCGAAAGGATGCACGCCGGGGCGAGTGAAAAACCGCTCAAAGCGCAAGCCGGGTGCAGGCTTCTCCTGAACGACACCTGCCGCATCTTCTGCCGGCGGGGAGGTCTCCTCGATAATCTCCAGTTCGAAGTGCTGCTTCGTCGGTTCCATGAATCAAACACTCCTCCTTATTCAAAGCTGAACATCGGTGCGGCGCTATTTTTGCCGCCGCTGGCGAGTGAGCATGTTCACCAGCTCGCGGAACTGCGTGGCGTCCTCAAACTGGCGGTATACGGAGGCGAAGCGCACGTACGCTACCTGGTCCAGCTGCTTGAGCCGTTCCATCACCAGCTCGCCAATCTCTGAGGACTTCACCTCGCGCTCTCCGCGATTGATGAGCACCTGCTCGATGTCGTTGGCGATCTCCTCGAGGGCATCGATAGAGATAGGGCGCTTCTCGCAGGCGACCTGCATCCCGCGCAATACCTTGTTGCGGTCAAACGGTTCCCGCCGTCCGTCGTTCTTCACCACCATCAGTTTGAGCTCCTCAATCTCCTCAAAGGTGGTGAAGCGCCGACCGCACGCCAGGCATTCACGCCGTCGCTTAATGGCCTCGCCATCGCGTATCGGGCGCGAGTCAAGCACCCTGTCCTCGGGGTGACCGCAATATGGGCACTTCACGTTGTCATTCCCCCCTTGCCGGCAATGGGGTTGTTGCCCAGATATTGGGCAACTCCATTTATATCACACAACATATAGGGGTGTCAAGGGGTTTTCAGGGGATTTTTCAAAAAATTATGCCGCTTTTTGATGCCTGCACTGTACGGGGAGTACGCCACCATGCTTGTATATGTGTCCCTCCTTCTTCTGGTAATGTTCTGCCCGCGTGAAGATGCGGTCAAGACTGAGGTTGAAGCTATCACACAGGGGTTGCCACCTGTCGCGTAATTGAGTCCACTCCTTCCGGTCTCGATCTAAAAACCAAGCTACCTCACCAATCAAGAGGTCTTCCACGCGCGGCAGGTATGTGACTGTCCTTAGGGTAGGACGGACGATGTACCGCTGTGCCCGTTGCAGACAGCTCCCCGTGAAGGGTAGTTATGGGCAATGTACACATGAATGGAGATGGTTCGCTTCTCGCCTCGATGTGAGAGCCAGATGTAATCCGCCTAGCACATGCAACGATCGCGGGTGCTTTCAAGGACCTCCTCCGAAAACCATTCGCACAACATATCGAGGGGAGAGGGTAAAATCTGGTTGGCTTTTGTATCCAAAATCTGACATAGTGGCTCGAGGTGCGAGACGTTCAGGTCAGCCACAAAGTCGATGTCCCCGCAATAAGACCTGGGTTCCCCGTAAAGATAGCGAGCCACTGAACCCACTAGGGCGTAGCGAACATCCAGCTGTTGCATCACGGTGTCGAAATGGGCAATCGCAGAATAGACATCCGCATCCAGTTCCATAACAGTAAACCCTCCTTCGCTCCAGTCGTCAGATTCAGGCAGTCTACTGCCTGTGTACTGTTTTCGACCCAGCAGGTGGCAAAAAAGTTTCAGTACAATGTAGTGAACTGAAACACCGAGCTACACCCCCTGTCTACCTTGACAGTCTCCTTCGGGTATGGTACACTAGCACCGTGACGAAAGAAAGTAAGTTACGACAGTTTTCAGCTTAGCAGGAAGGATGCAACCCGCCTTGGCTGTGCTCCTGGAGGGCGGATTGTATCCTTCTTTTTGCGAAAAGGCTGAGAGTTTGTCCCCAATTAGTCGGTGAGGCACAGAGACACGATGCAAGTTACGACTCAGACACTGGAAAACCAGACGGTAGCCCTGCAGGTAGAGGTCGAACCGGAGCGCGTCAACCAGGTTTTCGAGCGGGTATACCGGCAGCTGGGCAAATATGTCGAGGTGCCGGGCTTTCGCCCGGGCAAAGCTCCCCTTGGGCTGGTGCGCCAGGCGTTGCGCGAGGACTACGTGCGCGAACGCGTGCTGGAACAGCTGCTGCGAGAGACGATGAACACCGCGATGGAACAGGCGCAAGTCGAGCCATACGGCGCGCCGCCTGAGCTGGACGTGCAGCAGCTGGAAGAGGGCAAACCGATGCTCTATTCCCTGAAGGTACCTCTGGAACCCAAGGTGGAGCTCGGTGAGTATCGAGGCTTGAAGGTCACCCGCTACCAGCCGGTTGTTACCGATGAGGACGTGACCAACGAGATAGAATCGCGCCGACGCCAGTTCACCCGATACGAGCGAGTAGACCGTGAGGCGCAGACGGGGGATGTGGTCTTCGTGACGATGGTGCCGCAGATCGAGGGAGAGGCTCATCCGCTTTCCACCCGACGCAATCTGATACACCTTACCGAACAGATGCAGGCTCACCCCCTGGGCAAGATGCTGATGGGTATGAAAGCGGGCGAGGTGAAAGAGGAGACGGTACAGTTCCCTGACAACGATCCGGATGCGGAGCTGCGCGGTAAGACGGTCAAGCTGCAGGTAACGGTGCACGGCGTCTCCGAGATGAAGCTGCCCGATGATGAAGAGCTGCTGAAGCAGCTGCGTGTCGAATCGATGGAAGACCTGCATGAGCAGGTACGACAGGCTTTGACGGATGAGCTCACCCGCTACGCACAAAACGCATCCAGCACCAGTATGCGACAGGCGGTGCTGCAGGCGGCTAAAGTGGACATCTCGCCGATTATCATCACATCGCAAGCTCGCGAGTCGCTCGCTGCGCTCAGCGAGCGGCTGCGTCGGGCGGGATACTCGCTGGAAGACTACGCTCAGAGCTACAACATGAGCGAATCGCAGTTCGTCGAATACTGGTACCAGCGAACCGCCTCCAACATCCTGTACGGGTTGATACTGAAGGAGATTGCCAGGCGCGAGGGTATCGAACTGACCGAGGAAGAGCGCACCGAGGTCATCCAGCAAATTGCGGAAGAGTATCAGATGGACCTCCAGGAGGCGGAAACTTCCGAAGAAGCACAGGACGCACTGGCGGACCGTTTGACAGAGAAAACCCTGAAGTTCCTGTGGGATGTTGCCGATGTTACAGAAGAGGAGTTTCGCATCCAGTCTCGGCGCGAGCAGACCGATAATGAGGAGTAGGAGATGAACAGGTTGCGTGGCATTCACAACTCACTGATACCCATGGTGGTGGAGCAGACAGCGCGGGGTGAACGCGCCTATGATATCTACTCTCGACTGCTCAAAGACCGCATCATCTTCATTGGAGAACCGATTGACGACCACGTCTCCAATCTGGTCATCGCGGAGATGCTTTTCCTGGAGAAGGAAGATCCGAACCGCGATATCGAACTGTATATCAACTCGCCTGGGGGCAGTGTGTCCGCGGGGCTGGCTATCTACGACACCATGCAGGTGCTCAAGTGCGAAATCGCCACCATCTGTGTGGGGCAGGCGGCATCGATGGCAGCGGTTCTGCTCGCGGCGGGTAGCAAAGGCAAGCGATACTGCCTGGAGCACGCGCGGGTGATGATTCATCAGGTGAGCGCAGGCTTTCAGGGTACGGCTATCGACATCAATATTCAGGCGCAGGAGGTGCTGCGCTATAACCGGATGCTGAACGAAATCCTCGCCTACCACACAGGGCAGCCCATCGAACGGGTGGAGCAAGACACTCAGCGCGATTACTTTATGTCCGCGCAGGAAGCGAAGGAATACGGCATCATCGACGAGATACTGTCGCGTGGCGCACGCTAAAACTATCTTTTAGAGGAGCGAACCCGTGGCACGAACAGGATTTGAACCTTTGGAAGGGCGTTGTGTACTCTGCGGCAAGATTCGCCCGCGCCTGATACAGGGTATGCACGGTGGGGTGTGCATCGACTGCATCCAGTATGCGAACGAACTCATCCAGTCGCAGGTGGCACGCCACGAGCGCACTGCATCGTATGGACTACCCAGCGTCCCCAAACCGAAAGAGATTTACCGCATCCTCAGCCAGTATGTGGTGGGGCAGGAGCGCGCCAAGCGTGCGCTGTCGGTAGCGGTATACAACCACTACAAGCGCATCCAGCACGCCTCGCGCGACAACGATGTGGAACTGCAAAAGAGCAACATCCTGCTGATAGGTCCCACGGGCAGCGGCAAAACCCTGCTGGCGCAGACGTTAGCCAAGATTCTGAACGTGCCCTTTGCGATTGCGGATGCCACCTCCTTGACCGAGGCAGGTTACGTGGGCGAAGACGTGGAGAACATCCTGCTCCGATTGCTGCAGGCGGCGGATACCGGCACCTCCCTGCAGGAAACCGTGCGCAACGCTCAGCGTGGCATCGTGTACATCGATGAAATAGACAAAATCGCCCGGAAGGCAGATAACCCCTCCATCACGCGCGACGTATCGGGCGAGGGTGTCCAGCAGGCTCTGCTGAAGATTCTGGAGGGAACCATCGCCAACGTGCCTCCGCAGGGTGGGCGCAAGCACCCGCAACAGGAGTTCATTCAGGTGGATACCACCAATATCCTGTTTATCTGCGGTGGAGCGTTCGAGGGTCTGGATAAGATTATCGCGCAACGACTGGGCAACCAGACGATGGGCTTCCGTGCCGCGCTGGAGGGCAAGAAGAAGCTCAGCTACGGTGAATTGCTGGCGCACGTCATCCCCGAAGACCTGCTCAAGTTCGGCTTCATTCCCGAGTTCATCGGGCGACTGCCGGTGGTGACCACGCTGGAACCGCTGGACGAAGAAACGCTGATGCGCATTCTGGTGGAACCGAAGAACGCGCTGGTCAAACAGTACCAGAAGTTCTTCGAGATGGACGGCGTGGACCTGGTTTTCACCGAAGGAGCACTGCGCGCCATTGCGCAGGAAGCCATGTTACGGGGAACGGGCGCGCGCGCCCTGCGAGCCATTATCGAGGAGATTATGCTGAACATTATGTACGAGGTACCCTCCTCGCAGGACATCAAACGGGTTGTGGTGGACGAAAAAACGGTGAGAGAGCGCACAGAGCCTCAGATACTGCGTGCGGAAGACATCAAGCAGGCATCATAAGCACTATGCCCAGAGCACGCAAGGCAACAACAGAGACCGAGGAGGCAACACCGAAGACCCGCTCCACCCGGCGCAGGCGCACCCGCTCCGCGAAGGCAGAGTGGGAAGAAGAGGAAGGTATCGGCGGGAACATTCCTCCCCAGCTTCCTCTGGTGCCGGTGCGCGATCAGGTGTACTTCCCTCAGATGGTGTTTCCCCTGTTTGTGGGGAGGGAACGCTCGGTGCGTGCTCTGGAAGAGGCGATGGAGAGCGACCGACTCATCGCCCTCGCTGCGCAGAAAGAGGTCATCACCGAGGAACCCGAACCCGAAGATATCTACGACGTGGGCATCGTGGTGGAAGTGCTGCAGGTGCTGCGCATGCCTGACGGAACCCTGCGCCTGATGCTTCAGGGCATCGACCGCATCCGAATCACCCGCTACGTGCAAACCGAGCCTTTCATCCTGGTGGCGGTAGAGCCCCTGCCCAGTCAGAAACAGCATGACCTCGAGATCGAGGCGCTGATGGGCATCGTGATATCGCTGTTCGAGCAGCTGGTGAACGCAGGTAAGAACATTCCGCCGGAAGTGCTGTTAAGCGTCAGCAACCAGAGCGACCCCGAACGCATTATCAACACCGTCACGCCCTATCTGCCCGTTCGCGTGGAAGAGAAACAGCAGATTCTGGAAATGACGAACGTGCGCGAGCGGCTCGAGCGGCTGGTGATTATCATGCGCAAGGAGATAGAAATCCTGGAGCTGCAGAAGACCATCCGCTCGCGCGTGGAGAAGGAGATGGGCGATACCCAGCGCGAGTTCTTCCTGCGCGAACAGCTGAAGGTCATCCAGCAGGAGCTGGGTGAGCGCGACGAGCGCACGAGCGAGATCGAAGAGTTCCGCCAGAAAATCCTCGCCGCGGGCATGCCCGAAGAGGTACAGGAACGCGCCTTCAAGGAGCTGGAGCGACTGGAGAAGATGCCCTTTGCCGCGCCAGAGGGCGTGGTAGTGCGTAACTATCTGGACTGGCTGGTGTCGCTGCCCTGGGGCACAGCTACCGAAGATAATTTGGAGATCGCCGCTGCTGCGCAGGTGCTGGAAGAGGACCACTACGGCTTGCAAAAGGTGAAGGAACGCATCCTCGAGTTTCTCGCGGTGCGCAAGCTGGCAGGCAGCGCGATGAAAGGACCCATCCTGTGCTTCGTGGGACCGCCCGGCGTGGGCAAAACCTCCATCGGCAGGTCCATCGCCCGTGCGCTGGGACGCAAGTTCGTGCGCGTATCGCTGGGTGGTGTCCGCGACGAGGCGGAGATACGTGGCCACCGGCGCACCTACGTGGGCGCATTGCCCGGGCGTATCATCCAGGGTATCCGTCAGGCAGGCTCGCGCAACCCAGTGTTCATGCTGGACGAAATAGACAAGCTGGGCATGGACTTTCGCGGTGACCCATCCTCCGCCCTGCTGGAGGCTCTGGACCCCGAACAGAACTACGCCTTCTCCGACCACTATCTGGAAGTGCCCTTCAACCTGCGCGAGGTGATGTTCATCACCACTGCCAACCTGCTGGACCCCATCCCCCCTGCCCTGCGTGACCGGATGGAAGTCATCGTCTTTCCGGGATACACCGAAGACGAGAAGATGAACATCGCCAAAGGGTTCCTCGTGCCGAAGCAGCTGAAGGAACACGGTCTCACTGCAGAACAGTGCCAGTTTACCGACGCAGCGATACAGCTCATTCTGCGCGAATACACCCGTGAGGCAGGCGTGCGCAACCTGGAACGTGAAATCGCCTCCGTATGCCGCAAGGTGGCGCGCGCGGTGGCTGAAGGGCAGATAGAATCCAAGAAGGTGATGCCTGAAGACATCCCCGCCTATCTGGGCGCACGGAAGTATCACTACGGAACAGCGGAGGAAAAGGACGAAGTCGGCGCGGCAACAGGGCTGGTGGTCACGCAATTCGGCGGCGATATCGTCTCTATTGAGGTCAGTGTGTTGCCCGCCACCAAAGGGCAGCTGCTGCTCACCGGTCAGCTGGGCGAGGTGATGAAAGAGTCGGCACAAGCGGCGCTCACCTACATCCGCTCCCGCGCCAGCCAGCTGCAGATAGACCCCGAGTTCACCCGTAACGCGGATATCCACATCCACGTGCCAGAGGGTGCGGTGCCCAAAGACGGTCCCTCCGCTGGCATCACCATTGCCACGGCGCTGGCGTCGGCGTTTACGGGGCGTCCTGTCCGGCGTGACGTCGCGATGACAGGCGAAATCACCCTGCGTGGGCGCATCCTGCCCATCGGTGGGGTAAAGGAGAAGGTACTGGCGGCGCATCGCGCGGGCATCCGCGTGGTCATTCTGCCCGAAGAGAACCGACGCGACATGGACGAAATCCCTCAGCAGGTGCTGAACGATATCGAGTTCCGCTTCGTGCGCCACATGGACGAGGTGCTACAGATTGCGCTGGTAGACAAATAACCTTCCTATGCCAGCCACGCTACAGAGTAATTGCAAGTTGTCGCTCACCACCTGCACGCTCCCGTTCGTAATCACACCCGCCGTGCCTAACGGGTCAAAGTGATGCCATCCGGTGTTTCGGCGCACCAGCGAGATGCCCTGCGGATACAGCGCACTTGTCGCCCAACTGCCACCCCCCAGCGGCTTCTGCTGCTCCACCAAGTCGCCAGCACCGCACGCTACCCCACAGGGATACCGCGTCCATACCCCGTTCAGGTAGTCCTTCCGCCAGCGACGACCGCCGTCAAAGCCGTAGCCATACTCATACGCCAGCTGCACGTTGCCCCCGCTGTAGTCCCGACGGATGCGAACCAGCCTGCCCGCCAAACTGAAATCTTCGGGGTACGCCCACTACGTAGATTGCGCCTCCTCACAGTCGTGCGATGACCTGTTCCAGGTATTTGGCTAGTTGCTCTTCCTCTTTGGTAGGACGAACCTGCTTGCGTACACGCGGCTTGCCGGGCTCGGCGGTCTCTAACCACACCCGAGTTAACAACCACTGACGATACACTGTTAACAGATATTTGACGACTCGCCGCTGGGGAGGAGGAACAGATGCGGCTACCTCCTCTGGCGCAGGGCGCTCACTCGGACCCTTCGTTTCTGTAATCCGCCTCCACAGTGACGACGAGAGCATTTTCTGCAGCGTATTGGAGAGCACATCCCTGCCCTTCCAGAGATTCATGCGTGGCGCATCCTGCCTGTAGGCCATGGCAAGCATGTAGCCCACAAACGGCGAGGCAGTCTCTTCATATCCCGCCTCCAGCCACTTCAAAGCTTCCCACAGCCCACGAAAATCTTGTACCGCCGATGGTTGTGGGTGTGTATCCAGCCAATCCAGAAAAAGCACGATTCCGTACCTTACTTTGTCAGAAGTACTGGCTTGTTGCCCAGACACTGCGGCATGGAAGCGTGCAATCTCAACTTTGAGAAATCCCTTGTTGTCCATTGCCAGCAAGGTGTAAACGGGCAAATCACCGGGATGTCTCTTCGCAATCTCTCGCAGCAGCTGCCCGTCTACTGATTTGCCCTGCGGTAACTCCTCGGGCAAGAAGACGACAATTCCATTGCGCAAGCGGGACATAAATACGTCTTTGTATCTCAGCTGCGCTTGTGTAGAAGCACAAAGAAGCATGGATACGGTAACTGCAATGCAGACACAGAATCTCATCACGCATCTCCTAGTCAGGGACAGGCGGTGGGGGCACAGTCAACTCTATGAAGCCTATTGATTTTTCTGATGAGGAGCTAATTCCTTCCCAACGCACATCTCCTGCGTATCCCCGTACATCCCACTTACTGCACGTTCCTTGTCTTTCAGTCCATGAAATGGCACCAAAGACGGCAACTCTCTTAAAGGGAGGCACCGTCACCTGGTCCTCTCTTGAGAACGTTATACTTTTCGTTACACCTATGGAGATACCTGTCTGAACCTTAAATACTTCTGCTCCCCGTCCGTCAGGGACGGCACCGCCAACAGAACCAGTTTCTGTAACCTGAACAACTACGGACTCCTCAAGTTTTAGGTTCCGCTGCTGAGCTGCTAACGTCTGGTTATCGAGAAGACACAAGTACGTCCAATCCTCAGGATTGGTGGCAAGAGGACGCGGATGTAGATGCGTCAGCAAGTATTGTGCATCCTCCCACCAATCCTCATACACCTCGTGGAACCGCATGTAGTAGTTAGCCGTCAGGTTGGCGCTGTCTGCACTATCCACAAGGCGCAAGTGGATATGGTCTACCTTACCAGGTACCACCACTGGAAACCCAAGCAGATTTGTCGCAACGTAGGTTACCGAGAAGGGCTCCACCGGCGTCGGCATCCACGTTCCCTCGTCGTAGGCGCCAGTGAGGGAACTATACCAATGGTAATAGCTATCACCGCCCCACACCCCAAACGGGGCGACGCGGTAGTCTACGACTGTCCGGGCATCCATGCCATAGCAAATTGGGGCTAGCGTGTCACCATACATGGTACCGACGTTATCCGGTAGATTCAATACACGCACAGGCTGGGTCTGTCCATTGACAACCTGAACCTCACGATGGTAGGTAGGGTCCAGAGTGCTGGTAATCACCGCCCCACGAGTATCCTCGTCTACGGCGAAGCTTGCACTGGCATAAACCTGACCATACTGGTTTGCTGGGCAGTGTCCATGTATCTGGGAGTCCAACGTGGCAGAGACACGGATTTCGGCGATACCGTTTTGTATCACCGGTGTACGCTGGATCAAATACACGCCCCACGAATTTCCCGTCGCTGATTGCCCCGGATGGTACTGCCATCGGTAAGGCGCCCCCCATCCATTGTCGGCAGAATGGGCAAATAAGGAGGGCGCCGAGGCTCCTAAGGGCCCCCAGCCCAGCCCCCACCCCGCACCAGCTGTAATCGTGAGGTAAACCCTTGTCGGCGGGTTCGGTGCGGGATTGCCGTTAGCGTCAAGCCACTGCCATACTGCGGTTACCGTACCGTCGGCACGAGCGCTAAAGTCTGTATTTGAGCTATAGGACAGAATGGGTGTCCAAGGCAGAGGCCAGCCGTGGTTGCTCCAGTGATACACTACCGGCCAGTTACCATAGGGAGGACGTGGAGAAAGGTCATATACAGTGGAACCTTGTGCTTCGTAATGCTTAACCCATCTGCCTTGAGCCTGGGATTGGAGAGGTGGAACCATGACGCAAATAGCAAGCACAGTCCACATTGCCGCATGTAACGCGTGCATTAAGTATTTCTTAAGAAGTAGCTTTATTCCCGCCCCCGTAGTACTGCAAAATTCAGTATTCTATCCTTCATAACGAAGCTGAAGATGCACACAGTAGCCAGTGTGCGCAGGCAAGCAAATCGTCGTAACATTTTGTGAGCACCCTCCTTTGTGGTGTTGTGATGAAAAGCCGTCTGGAAATTTTCGTCCACACTACGGGAGATGCGCTACTGGCTACAGTATAGCACCTTCCTACATGGTTGTCAAGCGTTTTTGAGGGTGTTCGAGAAGTGGTAGGGGTCAGGCAATTGCAATAGTCTCGCAGAGTTGGCGACACAAAGCGACATCATCTGTCATTCTGAGCGAAGCGAAGAATCTCTTCTGAGGTGCTGAGATGCTTCGCTTGCGCTCAGCATGACAGGAAAGTGTCGCTTCAGTCGCTGGAACAAGCCGCGAGGCGATTTATCGAACACCCTCACCGTTTTTGCGGGGGGGTGGGAAAAATTTCTCGAATCTCGCCAAAGGTTGCGCCCTGTGTTCTTGCGAGGGAGCGCAGCGACCAAAGCGATCTCCTGCGCTGTGGTGGATGCGGGCGCACTCGTAAAAGCTCTGCAACGGCTCGGTGGGAGCCTCGCCCTCACGGGGTTGGAAAGGGGGTGTATCCGTCATCACCCCTGCCGGTGCTGGGCTAGCGGTTGACGATTCCCCCCTCACTCCTGTATAATTCCTTCACCAGTCCTTACATCAGTATGCTTAAGGAGGCGTATCGCTAACTTGATTATCGTACTGAAACCCCATGCGACAGAACAAGACATCGAAGAGCTGACAGAGAACATCAAGGCGCGCGGGTTTGGCGCGCACGTGTCGCGCGGCGTCGAGCGCACCATCATCGGCTGTATCGGCGTCATGGACGCGGAGAAGGCGACGCTTTCCGAACAGTTTTACGCGCTGCCTTATGTAGAACAGGTTATCATTATCTCCAAACCCTACAAGCTGGTCGGGCGTCCTTTCCGACCGGAGGGTACCGTCATCAACGTCAGGGGGGTGCAAATCGGGGGCAATCGCCTGACGATAATGGCAGGTCCCTGCACCATCGAGTCGGAAGAGCAGCTGATGGAAACGGCTCGATTTGTCAAACGGATGGGTGCGCACATCCTGCGCGGCGGCGCGTATAAGCCCAGCACCTCTCCCTACTCGTTTCAGGGCATGGGCGAGGAAGGTCTCAAACTGCTTGCCGCCGCACGCGAAGAGACGGGATTGCCCATCATCACGGAGGTAATGGACACGCGCGATGTAGAACTGGTCGCGCAGTATACCGACATCTTTCAGGTGGGCACGCGCAATATGACCAACTTCGCCCTGCTGAAGGAGATTGGCAACACCAATATGCCCGTGTTACTCAAGCGCGGCTGGGCGTCCCTGATCGAGGAGTGGATGCAGGCGGCGGAGTACATCGCCTCACGAGGCAACTACAATATCATCCTGTGCGAGCGGGGTATCCGCACCTTTGAAACCTACACCCGCAACACTTTCGACATCAACGCCATTCCCGTTGCAAAGGAGATCTCGCACCTGCCTGTAATCGCGGACCCCTCACATGGCACAGGCAAGGCAAGTCTCGTGCCCCCCATAGCGGCAGCGGCGATTGCGGCGGGCGCAGATGGCATTATAGTGGAAGTGCACCCGCAGCCCGAACGCGCGCTGAAGGACGGACCGCAGTCCTTGCGCTTCGAGGCGTTCGAAGAGATGATGCAGAGGCTGCGTGCCGTTGCGTCTGCAGTGGGAAGAAGCATCTAGGAGGATAGCATGGCGGAAGCGATTTGCGAACGGCTGTGCATCATCGGGGTCGGGTTGATTGGCGGCTCCATTGGGCTGGCAGCCCGCCAGCGCGGACTGGCGAAGCATGTGGTGGGCGTGGGACGCAGCGCGGAGCGGCTGAAAACGGCTTTGCAGGCGGGCGCAATCGAAGAAGCCACGACTTCGCTGCAGGAAGGCGTCACTGGTGCGGACATGGTGGTGGTATGCACACCGGTCGGGCTCATCGTGCCCACCATCAAGCTGTGCCTCCAGTGGCTCCCCGAACGGTGCGTGGTGACCGACGTTGGCTCCGTCAAGAGCGGCATCGTGCAACAGGCAACCGACCTGCTGGGCGGGCGTTTCGTCGGAGGGCACCCCATGGCAGGGTCTGAACAGACCGGAGTGCAGAATGCACGCGCCGACCTGTTCGAAGGCACTACGTGGGCGCTAACGCCCAACGAGAAAACCTCACACGATGCCTTGCAGAGGGTCACCGCGCTGGCGGAGGGAGTGGGAGCTCGCGTGCTCATCGCCGACCCCGACGAGCACGACCGCGCAGTGGCTCTGACCAGCCACCTGCCACACGCGGTGGCGCTGGCTCTGGTGCATGTGGCGGAGAATGCGCCTTATCCCCAGCTCATCGGAGGCAGCTTCCGTGACGGCACACGAGTCGCTGCCAGCTCCCCCGACCTCTGGCGCGACATCTTTCTGCACAACCGCGAACACGTGCTCTGGGCGATTGACGAGTTCGCGGGGCAGCTGCAGGAGGTGCGTTCTGCTATCGAGAGTGAGGACGCGGAGACCATCCAGCGCCTCTTTACCGAAGCACGGATGCTGCGACAGGCTTTCGGACTATGAGCATGGTACGCGAAATCATCCCCCTCTCCTCTCCACCTGACGCCTGCGTACAACTGCCCGGTTCCAAAAGCATCACCAACCGTGCGCTGTTGCTGGCGGCGCTGTGTGACCAGCAGGTAACTATTGCACACGCCCTCCACTCGGAGGACACGCAGGTTATGCAGGAGAGCCTGCGGCGATTGGGCTTCGTGGTTGAGCGACCAGACCCTGAGACGCTGACAGTGCTCGGTGCAGGCGGTAAGATACCCGCCTCTCAAGCAGACCTCTGGATTGCCAACGCAGGCACGGCGGCGAGGTTCCTGACGGCTATGGCGGCGCTGGGTGAGGGAACCTATCGGCTGGACGGCACAGAACGCATGCGCCAGCGTCCCATTCAGCCGCTGCTCGACGCCCTGAACGCACTGGGGGCAGAAGCGACTTCCGAGTTGGGCACAGGATGCCCTCCCGTGATGGTTCGGGCGCGTGGGCTGACAGGAGGGAGCGTATCGGTGCGTGGCAATATGAGCAGCCAATTTCTGTCTGCGCTGATGATGGTGGCTCCCTGCGCCAGACAGCCTGTGACCATACAGATCGAGGGCGAGCTGGTATCTGCCCCTTTCGTACAGATGACCCTCAGGATGATGCGGCAATTTGGCGTAGACGCGCAATGGGAAAAGGAGCGCACTCGCATTGTGGTCCCTGCCCCCCAACGATACCATCTGACAGGAGACGCAACCTACGCCGTAGAACCCGATGCCACAGCCGCTTCCTACTTCTTGGCGGCGGCGGCGATAACCGGCGGGCGCGTTTGTGTGCGGGGATTGAACAGGGCTTCCCTGCAGGGTGACATCCGCTTTGTGGAAATCCTGCAGCAGATGGGCTGTTTGGTGCGCTGGCTGCCCGATGGAATAGAGGTCAGCGGTACTGACGCGCTGCGTGGGGTAGATGCAGACATGTCGGACATCTCGGACACTTTTATCACGCTGGCGGTAGTTGCGCCCTTCGCCGATAGCCCCACCCGAATCCGCGGAGTGGAGCACGCCCGCTATCAGGAAAGCAACCGCGTGAGTGCGGTTGCCACCGAGCTGCGAAGGCTGGGCATCGATGTGGAAGAACATATCGACGGGTTAACCATCTATCCGGGCACGCCGCAGCCGGGCACGGTGCAGACGTACAATGACCACCGCATCGCGATGGCCTTCTCCATCATCGGGTTGCGCGTGCCGGGCATCATTATCGCCGAGCCAGAGTGCGTGCAAAAGACCTTCCCCAGCTTCTTTGAGAAGCTTGAAGAGTTACGAGGAGGCGCGAGATGAAGCAGATGGTCATCGCCATCGACGGTCCAGCTGGCGCAGGCAAAAGCAGTGTGGCGAAGCGTGTGGCACAGGCACTGGGCTATCGGTATCTGGACACAGGCGCACTCTACCGGGCGCTGGCGTGGAAAGCAATGCAGCGTGGCTTGCGTCCACAGGATACCCGGTATATCATCGAGATGACGCGCGAAACGCGGGTGGAGCTGCAACAACACAACGGCGAGCAACGGGTGCTGGTGGATGGCGAGGACGTGACGGACGCTATCCGCGCGCCGGAGGTGGGGAACCTGGCATCGCCGATTTCCGCCATTCCCGAAGTGCGCGAGATCCTGCTGGACTGGCAGCGCGAATTCGGAAGGCAGGGGGGCACTGTTGCCGAGGGGCGCGATACCGGTACGGTGGTCTTCCCCAAAGCGGAGGTGAAGATATTCCTGACAGCCTCGCTGGACGAGCGCGCCCGCCGTCGCCACAAAGAGCTGCTGGAGCGCGGCATCAACATCTCCTTCGAGCAGGTCAAGCTGGACATGGAGGCACGCGACCAGCGTGATAGCACCCGTCATGTGGCACCGCTGCGCCCCGCACCCGACGCCGTGGTCATCAACACCGACCACATGAGCCTCGGCGAGGTGGTGGAGGAGGTTCTGCGAATATGCCGTGCCCGGTTCACGAACGAAGCACCACCCTCTACGTAATCTCGCGGTGGGTGGTCTGCCCCATCCTGCGCCTTCTCTTCTGGATGAAGGTAGAGGGGCGTGAAAACATCCCGCCGGGTGCAGCCATCCTCGCCCCCAACCACACCAGCTACATGGACCCGCCGGTAGTGGGGTGCGCCGCCTGGCCCCGCTTCTGCATCTACATGGGTAAAGCGCCGCTGTTCAAAATCCCTGTGCTGGGCTGGTACATCCGTCGCGCCGGTTGCTTCCCTGTGCATCAGAACACTGCCGACCGACAGGCACTGCGCACTGCGCTACAGGTGCTGAGCATGGGCGAGCTGCTGATTATGTTCCCGGAAGGCACTCGCAGCGGGGACGGCTATCTGCTGGAACCGCAGACGGGCGTGGCACTGCTGGCGAAGATGAGCGGTGCGCCGGTGGTGCCTACTGCGATTATCGGCACGCGCGAGATAATGCCCGCAGACCCCCGTCTGCCGCGCTGGCACCGCCTGCAGGTGATTTTCGGCGAGCCGATGCACTACCAGCCTTTTGCCGAGCATTATGAAACCGACCGACAGGCGCGGGAAGCCTTCAGCCGCGAACTGATGCGCCGCATTGGAGAGATGATGGAGAGCCGGGGCTATCGTGCTTTCCGCCCGACGCCGTCGAACACTGCTTCTCGTTGAATCCGCCTTCGCGGTATAATATGCCTGGCTGAGGTGACATCGATGTTACACAGTGTGGAAGACATTATCCGCGCCCTGCAAGAGCATCCCGATTGGCGAGAGCCGTTGCTCAACGCCCTGCTGACCGACCAGTATCGGCAGCTGCCTACCCGCGCTGACCGACTGGAAGAGGCACTGGCACGCCTTGCCGAAGAGAGCGCAAAAACCGACCAGCGGCTGGCGGAGATGGCGGCGCGGATGGAGGAGTCCCGTCGCGAGACCGACCAGCGGTTGCGCGAGTTGTCCGAGAAGACCGACCAGCGGCTGGCGGAGATGGCGGCGCGGATGGAAGAGTCCCGTCGCGAGACTGACCAGCGGTTGCGCGAGTTGTCCGAGAAGACCGACCAGCGGCTGGCGGAGATGGCGGCACGGATGGAAGAGTCCCGTCGCGAGACTGACCAGCGGTTGCGCGAGTTGTCCGAGAAGACCGACCAGCGTCTGGCGGAGATGGCGGCACGGATGGAGGAGTCGCGTCGCGAGACTGACCGACGGTTTGCGGAGATGGCGGCACGGATGGAGGAGTCGCGTCGCGAGACTGACCGACGGTTTGCGGAGATGGCGGCACGGATGGAGGAGTCGCGTCGCGAAACTGACCAGCGGTTTGCGGAGATGGCGGCACGCATGGAAGAGTCCCGTCGCGAGACTGACCGGCGGTTTGCGGAAATAACCACCGATTTACGCGCACTCACCGAAACGGTGCGGAACCTGATACGTCGGTTTGACTCTGAACTTGGCAGCGTGAAAGGGATGACGCTGGAGATGCTGTACCGAGATAACGCCACGACCATCCTGGGCAAACATTTCAGAAACCTGAGACTGGTGGATCGAGGGCAGTATCTGCAGGAGATGCTGGATCAACATCCCATCACCGACAACGAGTGGAAGCAGCTGGTATCGTCGGACGTGATGGTTCAGGGTGTGCATCGGCTGACGGGCAAGGAGTATCTGATGGTGTGGGAGGTATCGTGGGTGATAGACGACCACGATGTGGAGCGTGCGGCAGACAGAGCAGAAATCCTTCGTCAGTGGCAGGCGAATGCACTACCCGTTGTGGCGGGTAAGGTCCTCACCGCCAGTGCACACCAGGCCGCTCAGGAACGGGGCGTCTTGGTCATACTCGATAGTGAAGTGCTGGAGCAAACCGCGCCTGCGTAGGTAAGGGTGGGATTGATGGCGAAGGTGCAGATTGGCGTTCTGGGTGGAGGGCAGTTAGGACGGATGCTCGCACTGGCGGGCTATCCGCTGGGGATACATGTATCTCTGTACGACCCCGACGCTTCCGCCTGTGCAGGGCAGGTTGCGCCTTTGCTGAGCGGTGCGTATGACGATTGGGACACCCTGGCCCGCTTTGCCGAAGGGAAACAGTGCATCACCTACGAGTTCGAAAACGTTCCCCTGCCCACTGTCCAGTGGCTGGCAGAACGGTTGCCCGTACACCCCACGCCACGCGCCCTGCAACTCTTTCAGGATAGACTGCTGGAAAAAACCTTCTTGCGCGACATCGGCATCCCCACCCCCCGCTTCGCAGCCATAGACATCCATTCGCCCGAACGCGCCCTTGAAGTTACAGGATGCCCTTGTGTCGTGAAGACCCGGCGTTTCGGCTATGACGGCAAGGGGCAGGCTGTCGCGCGCTCCGAAGAGGAGTTTCTTCAAACGGTGCAGGAGTTTGCACCACAACCGCTCATTGCGGAGGAGCTGGTGCCGTTCGACCGCGAAGTGTCGGTGCTCGGGGTTCGTGCGCTGGACGGAGAGGTGAGGGTATACCCGCTCGTGCAGAATCACCACCGTGGAGGAATCCTGCGGTTGTCGCTGGCGCCCGCCCCAGATACGTCGGCACAGGTATCGGCTGCTGCGGTAGAATGCATCACGCGCCTGCTCCAGTCGCTGGAATACGTGGGGGTAGTGGCTCTGGAGATGTTCCAAGTGGGCGAGACACTGCTGGCGAACGAGGTCGCTCCGCGCGTTCACAACAGCGGGCACTGGAGTATCGAGGGCGCAGAGACCAGCCAGTTCGAAAATCACCTGCGCGCAATCTGCGGTTTCGCGCTGGGCAGCACGGCAGCGCGCGGCTACAGCGCAATGGTAAACCTGATTGGCGACCTGCCACCTATCCGTGAGGTACTTGTTATCCCGAACGCACATCTGCACCTGTATGGCAAGCAACCCCGCCCCGGCAGAAAGATTGGGCACATTACCGTGCGCGCAGACAGCCCCGACGAGCGCGATGCGGTGCTGGAAAAAGTGTTTTCGGCATACCCTTCGGGACGTCCTTAACGGTTGCCTGCGCGCAACAGGTTCGGCAGGTTCTGGTTCTTCGCGCGGGACTGCTCCGCTAACTGCTCCTTGAAGGCGACCACCTTCTGGTGCAACGCTTCGTCAAATGTCGCCAGTATCTGCACGGCGAGGATGCCTGCGTTGCGTCCACCGCCGATGGCGACGGTTGCCACTGGTACTCCCGCAGGCATCTGCACGATGGAAAGCAGCGAATCCCAGCCCTGCAACTTACTCTCCACTGGCACGCCAATAACTGGCAGGGTAGTGATGCTGGCGGTGATGCCTGGCAGGTGTGCGGAACCTCCCGCCCCTGCGATAATCACCCGCAAGCCCCGTTCTCGGGCGGTGCGTGCGTACTCAATCACGTCCATCGTGGTGCGGTGAACCGACAGCACCCGTATCTCGTAGGGAACGCCAAACTCGTCTAATACCTCCGCCGCCAGGCGCATGGTGGGCAAGTCGGAGTCGCTGCCCATGATAATGCCAACCAGCGGTTGTTGCATCATTGTCCTCCTTTAGCAAGAAGCGTTTACTCCACCAGAATCGTACCCGCTTCCCCTTCCAGAACCTCTCCGATGATAGCGGCGCAAGGGGTCTGATAGTCCTGCAGCCTGCGCAACAGCTCGTCCACCCTTTCTGCAGCCACGGCGATAATCAACCCGCCTGATGTCTGCGGGTCTAACAACACATGTTGCATCGGCAGGGAGATATTCGCGCTCCACTGCAGGTGTTCACCTACATACTCCCGGTTGAGGCTACCGCCACGGGTGGTGTTGCCCTGCATCGCCAGAGGTTCCACCTCCGGCAGAATGGGCACTCTGTCGGAGAAGAGCCGCACAGACACCCTGCTCGCCAGCGCCATCTGATACAGATGCCCCAGTAACCCAAAGCCTGTCACATCGGTCGCCGCGTGAACCCCCACTTCTTGCATCGCCTTTGCCGCCCCCTGATTGAGTGATGCCATGACTCGTATCGCTTCATCCAGCACATCGGGAGGGCACTCGTCAAACTTCGCGGCGGTGGTGATAATGCCAGTGCCCAGAGGTTTTGTCAGCACCAGCAGGTCGCCCGGCTTTGCCCCCGAGTTGGTGACCACCTTGTCAGGATGCACTACGCCCGTCACCGCCATGCCATATTTCGGCTCGGGGTCATCCACGCTATGCCCCCCCAAGATAACTACCCCTGCTTCGCGTGCCTTGTCGTAGCCACCACGCAGGATTTCTCCCAACATCTCTGCAGGCAGGCTGTCGACGGGAAAACAGACAAGGTTCAGCGCGGTTAGCGGAGTACCTCCCATCGCATAGACATCGCTGAAGGAGTTTGCCGCAGCAATCGCGCCGTACCAGTAGGGGTCGTCTACAATCGGGGTGAAGAAGTCCACTGTCTGCACGAGCGCCATCTCTTCGTGGACGCGGAACACCCCTGCATCATCGCGGGTTTCAATGCCCACCAGCAAATCAGGATGGGCAACGTCAGCGAACTGACGCAGCACCTGCGTCAGCTGGGTGGGTCCCAGCTTGCTCGCTCAACCCGCGCAACGTACCAGCTGTGTCAGGCGAAGGCGTTTGTCTTCCATACCGGTTTATGATACCATAAACACGTGTTGGCGAGGAACCATCTCTGCGCCGCGCCATCCCGTTACGGTATAATAGGTGCAGGAGATGGGATGACAGATGGCTCTGGAGACCATAGAAGACATCATCCGCGCGCTACAGGAGCATCCCGAGTGGCGAGAACCGCTGCTCAACGCCCTGCTGACCGACCAGTACCGGCAGATGCCTTCGCGCATCGACCGGATAGAAGAAGCGCTAATGCGCCTCGTGGAGCAGACTGCGGAGACCGACCGACGCCTGCGTGAACTCGCCGAGCAGAACGAGCGGCGGTTTCAGGAGCTTGCCGAATATCAGAAAGCAAGCGACCGTCGAATCGACCAGCTGACCGAGCGAATAGAAGCCCTTGTCGAACGGGTCACTGAAATGCATTATGACCTGAGCATCTTGAAAGGCGTGGCGCTAGAGGACTACTATCGGAACCACGCGACCTCCATTCTGGGCAAGTTTTTCAAGCGGATGCGCGTTGTCGAGACCGGAATCTATCTGGACAACCTCGACGACCAGCGTCCCCTCTCCCGAGAGGACTGGGACGAACTGCGTCTCGTGGACATGCTGTCCACCGGGAGGCATCGGGAAACGGGCGAAGATTATCTGATGGTGTGGGAAATCTCGTGGACGGTCGATGACAACGACGTGCAGCGTGCGCTGGCGCGCGCCGAACGACTGCGCCAGTGGGACATCCGCACCGTGGCGGTGGTGGCAGGGAAAGGCATTACCGGCAGCGCACACGAGCTGGCGCAACAGCGCGGAGTACTGGTGGTACTGGATGGTGTGCCACAGGATGGGTCCGGGCTAATCCACTGAAGACATCCTGTGAGCTATCCCCGGCGGCAACTCTACCGTTGGTATCTCCCCGATGGCGTGATAGAGGGCGGAGGGAAGACATGTGGATTAGGCTGGTGGTGTTGCTGATTGCGCTTGTCACGAGTGGTAGCGTCTGCGCGTTCGCCCGTGTGCCATCGGATACCGATGCGATATTGCGGTTCGCCTCCGGCACGCTGCAGGGCTGGACGGTCGAGAACGAGCAGACATGGCGAATCAGCCTGAATCCCCCCTTCTTCTCGCCGCAGGGTGTACAACCCGGCTACGTGGTGAACTCGCTGGAAGCTGGCGAAAGCAACACCGGCACGTTGCGCTCCCCTGTGTTCACCATCCGCACGCCCATACAGCGTTTCCTCATTGCAGGGTGGGACGGCACCCGGAACGCCCAGAACGATGGCGACCGCACCTGGGTGCTTTTGCGCTCGCACCCCGACGGCGCCATCCTCCGCCGAGCGCATACGCCCGGCAGTAATACCCTGACGCCGGTGAAATGGGTTACCGCAGACCTTATCGGAAGGCAGGTGTATCTGGAGGTCATCGACGGTAACCCTGTCATTCGCCCCGGTGGCTTCGCGTGGATTGCCTTCGCTGATTACCGACAGGAAGACCCTCCCATCGCCAAACCTGTGGAACGCAACGACCTCTACGCTGTGCCCATCGACGAGGGGGCAGAGATGGTGCTGTGCAGGTCGATACCGTTTCTGGCAGCGGTTCCCGAACGGCGTGGAACATCCCGTCGGCAGGTGGAAGGTCACCGCGAAACCATCCCGATACATGCTCAGGCTGAAACGCTGTATCTGCTGGGTATGATGAATGAAGGCTGGGATTACGGATTGGCGCACTGGGGCGAACACCCCGAACTGCGCGACAAACGCGACGACCTAGTATATGTCGGCACGTCCATTGGCGAACTGCTTATCCACTACGAAGACGGCACAAGCGACAGGGTGCCACTTGTCATCGGGGCGACTGCGTGGTTCGTGGCGCAGTGGGCACACGGTCCCACCCACTCGGTAAGCGTGCCCATCCGCGAGCCTTTCGCCTCGCGCCCGGAATACATGCGCATCCTGCGGCGCGCCCTGCGTCTGCGCGAAAGCGAGGAAGCCGCTACCAACGACCGCCGGCACGCCCACTACTACCTTGCCATTCGCCCTCGCCCCAAACGGATAGAAGCCATCACGGTGATAGACAATCCCGATACGCGCGGACGCCCCCTCATTTCCGCCATCACGCTGGCATCTGCCCAGCCAGAGGCAAACCTGAAGCCCTTCGGTCGGTGGCGCGCGGATGCCGATGACCTCAAACCTGCTTTCGCCTCTTACCGCGTGCCGAACTGGATTGCCGATTTGGACGCACTGGCACGTGCCCTGTATACCTCGACAGAAGACCTCCCGCGCCGAGTGCCGCTACTGCCTTTTCCCAAAGACGCGGATGTAGCCCGTATCCGCTTTCTGGGCGGGCGCGAGGCGGATATGCTCACCAACATCTGGACTGCCAACATCCTGCAGATGATGGAAAAGTTCGAGAGCAGCACGGGCTTTTTCCGTGAAACGGGCAAGGACTGCCCCTGGTACGGCGGCTACAGCGGTATCGGTACCTGGGCGCCCATCGGGGTATACGCCGAGGGGGCATACGGACGCAGTTCGGACCACTACGCAACCCTTGTGTTGCGGTGCGCTTACGATGATGCCCGCCGCACCAACTACGTGGACTTCTGCGATCGATGGCTCTACTTCTACCGCGCCAACCGCGACCCGGCGCAGGGTCCTCCCAACGAACCTCTGGACATTTCACGCTACCCGAAAGATGCACCGCCGCACTGGGCGTTTGTGATGAACGGTCCCTATTCCCTGCCGTGGGCAATCAACGAGATTGACGGCAATGAGGAAATGGAGGGGCATGCCGCAACGATGGTGGGCAGGTGGGTGGCATGGCGGATGCTGGGCGCACCCACAGAGGAATGGTTAACCGCTCCACGCCCACACGTTTACGGCAAAAGCCGCTGGGACTCCACACGCGACGCCGCCGAGTTTGTGTGCTGGTTCATGGACTACACCGGGCGCGACGTGATATTCAGTGAAGGGGAAGTTACAGGCTGGGGAGGGGGACCCCATCTGCCGTTATGTCCGCCCGGAATGAGCAGGGAAACCGACCCTGAGAAGATTCGGCGCAACTACGCGAACGCCGATATGTACGAACCCTACGCCACTTACACCTGCATGGTGGCACTGCGTTGCTCCGCGCAAATCGCTGACGCGTTGGGCGAAAGGGAACTGGCATCCCGCTGGCGCGCATACGCTGACCGCCTGCAGGTTGGCATGGTGCGCCTGTTGAAAGTGGGTGACCATAACAACTTCTGCTGGCGAGTCAGCCCCTACTCGGTGTTGCCGAGCCTGCAGGACTCTCTCGTGCAGGCATGGTTCTCTATCTATCTGGACGGCTACGACCCCGCGCGCTGGAACAGCATGATGACCTCCATCACCCGCAACACGTTGCGCAGGCAGTTGAGTCAGCGGTATGGGCACGCGCCCGTGCTGGCAATGGGCTACGGGCAGGGCTGGCTCAGCCATGCCGCCCTCATGCTGGACGAGATGGACGACGCGGGTAAACTGCTCTGGAACCTCGCCAAATACACCTATGACAAAAACATGGATTACGCCGACCCCCCGCGAGGTATTGAATGGCGAAAGTGGCTGTGGATTATCCCCGAAGGCACATGCATCCTGCCGAACGGGATGTGGTACCGCATCGGCGACCTGAGCAACGGCGCCAATCAGGGACCCGCCATGCACGCTCTGGAAGCCTGCGCCGGGATAGACGATACCAACCCCCGGCATGTGCGCATCCTGCCCCGTGCCCCTTCTCCGCTGAGCGGTATCGAGGTAGACAACTTCCCGGTGCTGATTCCGGCGGAAAAAGGGTTACAGGTCGCTCGCCTGCGCTATTCATGGCGAAAAGAGGGAACATTCACGCTGTCCTGCGACAAACCCATACCCCTCCTGTCGGTGCGGTTGGGTCCCTTCACCAGCGAGGAGGATGCCAGACGATGGCTGCGGACGAATACCCTGCCCGCCGCAGCAAAAACGCGACTACAGGCGTCCGGGCATGCGGACGGCGAGCCAGCGTGGTGGGTGTGGATCGAAGAGATGCGCACAGTGAGCCAGATTCACTGGTCACCAGACCGACGCACCAAAACCAGATAGAAAACCACCATGCCGACAATCAGGCTCACCAGCTGATAGTTCGCGTCTATCTCCGTAATCGTGAAGAAAGAGCGGCTGGGGATAGCGGTTTCCCGAAAGTTTGCCACCACTGCGGTAAAGAAGTTATTCGCCGTGTGCGCCCCCAGTGCCAGCTCCAGGGTGCCAGAGCGCAGGGTGATGAACGCCCAGAAGAATCCGGCGAGGAAATACAGAAGCATCACCTTGACGAAGCCTGCAGTGGTCTCTGGATTCGCCGCGTGGGGTAGGGCGAAGAGCAAACCGTTCAAGATGGACAGCAAAACGGGATGCCGCAAGAGGAAACCCGTTGCCTGCAGCAGGTAGCCCCGATAGATAAGCTCCTCCGTGCCCGCCTGAACCGGTATCAACAGCGCAGCCACCACCAAGAACGGCAAAACCGTCAGCGGTTCGGGGTTTGGCTGATACCTGCCCGGATGCAGCAAGGCTTCTACCAGCCCTGCTACTGCCGCAAGCACAAACCACCCAACGAAGCCCGTTGCCAATCGTTTCCACGATACCTGCGCGTAAGGGGTCACGAGCGTGCGGAAGGGCCTGCCATGCAGCAACCGCACCGCCAATGCGACTGCTGCCAGCCCGGGCGCGAAGCTGAGCAGCAACAGCGCAAGCAGCAGCAGGTCCGCGCGGGCGGGGTCAGGCTCGCGCGACACCAGAGGCACGGCGGTAATCACCTGTCCGCCCATCCAGCAGACAAAAATAAACACAACGCCCGCCACATACCGCCACCACTCGTTCCTGCCCTGGCGGGCTATTTCCAGAAAAGGGCTGGCTCCTTCCATCTCATCCCGACGCCATCGGCGTCCTTTGCATGAAGTCCATCGTCTCTTCCAGTGAGCGCACGCCTGTAGTGGCACCAAGCGCGGTCACACACAGCGCGCCCACTGCGTTGGCGAAGCGACCGGTCTGCTCCAAATCCCAGCCCTTCACCACGCCGGTCAAAAAGCCAGCGGCAAAGGCATCACCTGCTCCCAGCGCGTCCACCGCCTGCACCTGATAGCGCGGGATAGACAGCCTGACGTCCGCGGTGCGGATGTAACATCCACGCTCACCCATCTTCAACCCGACCACCTTCACACCGTGTTCTAGAAACACTTGCGCGATGTCCTCGGGGTCTTCCTTGCCGGTGAGCATCTTCGCCTCTTCGATGCTGGGTATCATGTAGTCCACGTAGGGCAGGCAGGGCTTGACGGTGTTCATCCACCCGCTGCTGGTGTTCCACACCGTGTCGAAGCTGGTGATAATACCCATCTCTTTCGCACGGCGCAGCAGTTCTGCCGTTGGCTCGCCGTCGATGCCGGGCATGACCAGCGCGCCTGCCACATGAAGCACCTTGCTTTGCCGCACGATGTCCATGTCCACGTCTTCCAATCGCAACGCGGCGTTTGCACCGATATAGTGCAGGAACGAGCGTTCGCCATCGCTGTGCACCATCACCATCGTCGCGCTGGTGGCTTCCTTTTCGTCGCGCTTGACGCCGCGCGTGTCGATGCCGTGCTTTTGCAGCACCTGCACCAGAAAGTCGCCAAAGCCGTCGTTGCCCACCTTGCCGATGACGGCGGTGCGGACACCGATTTTCGCCAACGACACGCCCGTGTTCGCAGCGCAGCCACCGCTGTGCAGCTCCATGCGCTCGACCAGCTGGAGCCGACCGCGTTCGGGATAGGTGTCTATTGGCTTGCCAACCACATCGGCAACCAGAATGCCTAGGCAGGTTACCTCGAACATGACTCACCCTCCTTTTACAGTGTAATCTGGCAGTGCGTTGTTGTTATCTGGTTATCTCGGAGCAGACAACCGCAAGCCTCATTTACTCATCCGGCAGGCGAAACTGTTCATCGGGAATAACCTCCGGCTCTGGCGGCAGCACAATAACGCCGTAGTTAATGAGCAAAGCGCGGGTCCAGTATACCGTCGCCAGTGCTGCAAAGCCGGCGAACATCAGCGCTACCCCTATGACGCTGAGCACGCAGAAGATTGCCCATGCCGCTATCATCGCGAACATCCCCGCACTGAATGGCAGGTTGCCTATGGTTAAAAGAAGGGAACGTCGAAGCACCCTCCTCAGCCAGCTCGTTTTGGTCTGCTCTGCGGCATACGCCCCGAAGACATGCTCCACCAGCAACGGATACTGATACAGCATGGCGGTTATCCACAGGAGCAAAATGTACAGGATAACCACCCCGAACACACGCATGAACAGCAGATTGCTCTGCAGATAGAGCGCGACGTTTGCCGTGATGACCAGCGTGACAAAGGTCTGGATGACCGCCATCCACAGCGTTTTCCAACCCAATGCGCGCCATGCTTCGACAAAGCACAGCAGAGACGGGTCATCACGCGTCGCCACGCGATACGCTAGATACACACACCCCATCCACACCTCGCCCAGCAGCACCGAGCCTGCGAAAAACACCGCCAGAACCACTATCACCTGTTTTGTAACAGCGGCAAAGTTAATGGCGACCGACGCCACCAACAGTGCGATCAGCCACAGCAGGCTACTTGCCAGGGTCAACCCGAGGCGGTCGTAGGCGTCGCCTGTTGCGCTGCGCAACGCCCGGAAAAAGGTGATGGTGGGAGAAGACGGCTTTTCCATGAGCTTCTACCTGACGGGAGGCTTGACGGTACCCTGTGGGATGATATTCTCGGCGGTGAGCAACACCACATCGCACCACTGCACATAGGGTTTAATACCCTCTCCGGCACGCTGCACCACTCGCAGTTCCAGAACATGAAACCCCGGGGACAACCTCACGGTGCCCATGCGTATCCATCCGAAGCCCTCGCCGTAACCACCGACGGAGACGGTGCTTTCCGGTGGCTGTGGGGCGTTATCGTCGACGCTCCATAGCAGCGGCGAACCGCCTTCCGTGCGGCACGCTACCCACAGGGCATAGTTCCCTTCCTCTCTCACGGCGAACCGATAGCGCAGGAAATAACCTCGCGCGGGTGGGTCGTTGATGTTTTGCAGTCGTACCACCTTACCACCACTTGCCCAGGGCAGGTCTACAATCTCATCGAAGTTGCTTTCGTCCGCCGTTTCCGCTTCCATCCAGAGGTACTGCGATAACCGCTGAACCAGCTCATCCAGTGCCTCACTGGCGAGCAGATAGGCAGTATACACCTGACCAGCCCGGAGGTTATCGCGCGCCTGCTGCCAGCGGAACCGACCTGTCCCTACATCTACCCGACGCGACTCCCCGATTTTGATCAGCCTTGCCAGCTCATTGACTGCGTCCTCGGCAGCTTCCACCGGGAACAGCGTTCCGCTACCGGTAAACACCACCGGCACCGTTGGGAGATTCAACGAGAAATTGCGCCCTTTCCCACTGATTTTGACGGGCGTGCCATCAGGCAGGTGCGCTGTGAACACACGCGGCTCAATCAGGCGGAAATTGACCGGGCGGTCTTTGTCCACCGACCACATGACGTACTGCTCTCCGGTGAGCGTACGGATATGGTAAGCCCGGTAGTTCCGCCCCACGTTCACCATGGCTCCCTCACGCACCGACGGGAGCCACCACACGTCTCCGGGCAGTTTTTTGACCTCGCAGATACCCGATGCAGTCTGAGGGAAGAAAAGCACCTTGGGAGGCAACTGCCATTCCGGTCGTACCAGCACCGTTTGCTGGAAAGAGCGCAACCACTGCAGCGGAGCGTTATCTGTCAACGCCTCAGCCACCCGGAAGAACCAGCCCCGGCTGCCCGCTTGAGCCAGAGCCTCCGCCTCGCTGTGCAGGGTTTGGCTATCTGCGTAGTCTCGCTTCACATCGTGTGCCAGCGCAGCCAGCAGCCATGTGGGGCGTACGCTCTCTGTCGCCTGTCCCATTGCCGGAGCCATACCCTTGACGGCGAGGTTGAAACCGCGCTCCGCAGTAACCACCAGCAACCCCTCTACGCCCGGCTGGTTCTGCGCGAACACATACATCGGGTGGAACCTCTGCCAGCTCAGCAGGACGGGCACATCTGCCAGGTGGCGACGAAGCACCGCCGCCAGGCGGTCAGCCGCTTCCTGCAACGCTTCCCGCCGATACTGGTTTACGTCTCTCCAGTAGGCACAGCGGGTCGCCTCCACCCGACGCAGGTTGCCCGTCGGCAGGTCGTACAGCTGGGGAATACCCTTTTGCCCGCGCCAGAGGGGGATTTGACGTGCGGCTTCGGCAAACGACTCCAGGTTGCGCTCCGAGAGCGCCCACGCGCTCATCAGGTTCTCCAGAGTCTGATACTTGCGCACCAGAAAGGCTTCAAAGCCCAACCGAAACCCCGGCGACGACGGCACGATACCGTCATCTTCTAAAGGGGGTGTCCACCGTCCCAGCGGGTCCGCGAAAAACCGAAGTCCCTTGCCAAATCGCAGTTTGCCCAGAGTCTGCAGCACTCCGTCGCGCCAGGCATCGTAGCTATCCCATACGTCGGGGACGAAGCCGCCGTTGTCCGCCAGAGGGCGATGGGGATAGGCAACCATGATCGCCATGACGCCTTCCTGCAGCTGAAGGGGCAGACGCCCCACCCCCTGCTCCACAGCCACGCGCGTATGGCTGAGGATACTGCCGTCATGGGTGTCGACCACAAATACCTGCGCATGGTCAGCGTATGGCGCGCGGAAAACGACAACCCCACCCTGCGTGATGTTTGCGATACGGTTGGATGCCGGAGCCACCACATACCCCTGCGCGACAGGCAATCCCGCCTCCCCGAGGGAAAGACCATAGCGCATGTTCCGCGACTCCAGCGCATCCACCAGCCTCTGCCAGCGTTCGGCAGGAATGGTCGGCGCCGCGTCGCGAGGCACGATACAGACATCGCTGATGCCTGCCCGCGCCAGTGCATCCAGCAGTTGCTCGTCGCGCTGGAAGTCCGCCTCAGTAGAGTCCGCTCGCAGGGACTGCGGGGTAAACCACACTCCTGCTGGCATGTAGATTTCCCCATCCCACTGGAGGCTGTGCGCAGGCGTCACCTGCCAGCGATGGGTTGCCCCATCGCGGTCTACGAAAACGCCCTGCCCCACTATCAGCCCCTGCGCCTGCACTACCAGAGTAAGTGCAACCAGCGTCAGCGCGAAAACGAACACTCTGGACACACTACTCACCCTTTTCCACGAACTTCTGCATACGCTTTCGCCGTGCGCTGCAGTGGTTCCTGCCAAAAGGTTTTTGCCACCCTGATTGCGAACCATACCGTAGCAGTGGTGGCATCATGATAGAGATACAGGAAGCGTCAGTGACATATCCCAACGGCGTGCACGCGCTCCGAAACATCAACCTGCGCGTGGAGAAGGGGGAGTTTGTCTTTCTGGTGGGAGCCACCGGGGCGGGCAAGTCCACCTTGCTCAAGCTCATCACGCGCGAGGTGTTGCCCTCTCACGGCAAGGTGATTGTGGCTGGACGCAACGTTGCCGAGATACCTCCCCACGAAGTGCCCTACTACCGCCGGATGATGGGAGTGGTGTTTCAGGATTTCGGGCTTCTGCCCAATAAAACCGTGTGGGAGAATGTGGCATTCGCCCTGCGAGTACTGGGGCTTCCACGCAAGGAGATTCGCAAACGCACCGCCAACGCCATCGAGCTCGTGGGGCTTCTGCGCCGGTGCGACAGCTTCCCCGCCCAGCTGTCGGGAGGCGAAGCACAGCGGGTTGCTATCGCGCGCGCCATCGCCAACGACCCGCCTCTGCTTCTGGCGGATGAGCCGACAGGTAACCTGGACCCCGATACCTCGTGGGACATCATGCAGCTGCTCAGCCACATCAACATCCGCGGTACCACGGTGCTCGTCGCCAGCCATGATAAATACGTGATAGACCGAATGCGCAAGCGCGTGGTGATGCTGGATAGAGGTACCATTGTCAGCGACGTTCCGTGTGGGGTGTACACGCATGAACCTTAGCCATGTGGAGTTTCTGGTGGAAGAGGCTCTGGTCAACCTGCGGCGCAACGGCTTGATGACGCTGGCAGCCATCGGCACGGTTGCGCTCGCGCTGGCGGTGTTTGGTGGTTTCGGATTGATCCTGTGGCGACTGGAGAAGCTGGCCAGCAGCCTGCCTCCCAAGTTCGCCATCGACGTGTTCCTGAAGGACAATGTCTCGCGCCAGCGGGCGCAGGAGCTGCAAAAGCAGTTTGAGAAGCACCCCGACATCGCACAGGTAACTTTCAAACCCAAAGAACAGGCATGGCCCGAGTTCCAAAAGGAACTGCAGCAGGAGATTACCGCCGCACTGCCGTATAACCCATTGCCCGACAGCTTCGTCATTCAGGTCAAAGACCCTTCGCGGACAGGGGCGGTCAGCGCATGGCTCAAGAGCCTGCCCGAAGTGGATGCGGTGCGCGACGCGAAGGAAGAGGTGGATATCATCCTGTCGGTGGCAACGGTGGTGCGATGGGTAGGCATCGGCGGTACGGTGTTGCTGCTGATTGCCACCAGCATCATCATCTACAACGCCATCCGCCTCACGGTCTTTGCCCGCCGTCGGGAGATACGCATCATGCAGCTGATTGGCGCAACATCGGCTACCATCCGCACGCCGTTCGTGCTGGAGGGGGTTGTGCAGGGCGTGCTGGGTGCGTGGATTGCCTGTGGGCTGATTTTCGCAGTGTCCAGACTGGTATCTCACTTTGTGATGCGCAAACTGGTGTTCATCGACAGTCTGGGCGGCTCACCGATGCCCGTCTGGGTAGTCTTTCTAGCTCTGACCGTCCTGGGCGCGGCGATAGGGGGTGCAGTCAGCACCCTCTCCGTCCGAAAATACCTGCAAGCAGTGTGAGTCCTGTTGGGGGTGGGTCATGGGGTTAAGATGGGAATGGCTGGTTAGTCTGGTAATTGTTCTGGTGATTGCATCTTTCGCGGTGGCAAAACCGCCGCAGCGTTCGTCTTCGCAACCCTCCAAGCCAGCCGCCGCCAGCAAGACCGAGCTGCAGAAGAAGCTGGCAACGGTGCAGAAGCAGATTCGACAGGCCCGTGCCGAAATCCGACAGATTCGCAAGCGAGAACGCGCTATCACCGCCGACCTGCTGGCTACCGAGCAAGAGCTGGACGTCACCCGCAAGCGATTGCACACGGTGCGCGCCCGATTGAACACCGTAAGGTCTTTACAGCGCAAAACCGCCGCGCGCCTGAAAGAGCTCGAACAGCGCCTGCAGCAACGCCAGCAGCTGCTCGCCCGCCGTGTGCGCGTGGCTTACCAGCAGGGTAACGCCAGCACGGTGCGCGTCTTGCTCGGTTCGCGGGACGTACATGACCTCATCAGCCGCTCGTACGTGCTGGGGCGTATCGCGCGGGCGGACTCGAGGCTGGTGCTCGCCATCCGGCAAGACAAGGAGGAAGTCGCTCAGGCAAAGGCGCAGCTGGACAAGCAGGCACAGGAAATCGCCCAGCTGGAAGCGGAACTGGCGCAGCAAACCTACCGTTTATACCAGCAGACAGAGGTCAAACGGGAAATATTGCAGGACATCGCCCGCGACCGCCAGCTGAAGGAGCAGGCGCTGGATGAATGGGAAGAGGAGTCGCGCCAGATTGCCGCGATGTTGCGGGCGATGGAGCAGACCCCGCGGGGTCAGGCTCGCCTCGCCCGACCGTTCCGCGGGGGGTTCATCCGTCCGGTCAACGGGCCGATTGTATCGGGCTTCGGGATGCGGTTTCACCCCATTTTGAAAGTGAACCGAATGCACAACGGTGTGGACATCGCTGCGCCTTACGGCACCCCGATTAAAGCCGCAGCGGACGGGGAGGTCATCTTCGCGGGATACCGGCGCGGCTACGGTAACACGGTCATTATCGACCATGGCGGGGGCGTGGCGACGCTGTACGCGCACTGTTCCGCGCTGGCGGTGGGCGAGGGTGCGACGGTAAAGCAGGGGCAGGTTATCGGATACGTGGGGGCAACCGGACTGGCTACGGGACCGCACCTGCACTTTGAGGTACGCCGCAACGGCGAACCCGTGAACCCCTTGTAGGCTGTCATCGGGATGACTGAGTACACGAGTACAAAAGTATCTCCTTACGTGTTAGGCTGTCAGTATTTCGGCGCATGTCATCTGCTGGAGGCCATGCGCTCCACCGAACCCCAGACAAGCTGCAATCGGAGGCGTGCTTGATGAGCTATCACATTGAACAACGCTTGGATGAGTTGTTTTCTCCGAAGAATTCAGGGGGAATGCGTGTCTTCCTGTTCGCGAAGTTTTACGAAGAGATGCTGAGGGAATACTTTGAACAAAGTGGTTATCAGGTGCTGCCGGGGAAGCCCAGGATTTTCTGGAGCAAAATCTCCGTTCCGTCCAACGCTCTTAGCGATAACCACAGAAGACTTATCAATAAGCTAAAAACCTTGCGCGAAAGTCGATCCCATTGTACGCCAGATGGGTTGTTTTTATGCGGTAGGGACTACTTTGTATGGGAAGCTAAAAACTGGGTACAGGAACTGTACCCTTCGCCCTTCGCGGATCGCGTCTGGGATTTTGCATGGCTGCTAGCGAAGCAGGCAGACTACAATGGTCGTTCGTATGACTTATCCGGTTTCATCATCTCGTGGTGGGAGCGCGAGAATGGAATGGATGAAGCTTTGGCAGAAGTGCGAAGATGTGTATATCCACTACATGTAGAACTGGTCATCACCAAAGACGTATTGCGTGAATGCATTGAGGCCCAATATGATTGGTACCTGAGTCTTATGGATAGGAAACGGGAAAACATTAACCAGTTCTTCGATGTCCTTCTCGGAAGATAACAAGCCCACAGCTCGCGGCTCTTATCTAACACAGCAAGAACAAAATCAGCCTGCGTCTACTCTCTATGAGGGTGGGCGGATGTTTCCAGCATCTCGGCAGAGGCGCTTAAACGTTGTCCCGACTTTGCCAGCAACAGCCGTTCGTGTAATTGAGCAAAGTAGGCGAGCATCTCCTCTTCACTGAGGTGCGCAAGCTGCTCCTGTCGCGCCTGCTGAGCTCCATGCTGGAGCTGTACGCAGTCAAACTCTTTCGTTTTGCTCATCATCGATGAGTACCTCCACAGGCGTGCGGATGTCTATTGCTCTCCAACCCAACCGCCTGTTTACCTCGTTCGAATACGGTTATAGTTCACGATATGTTTGAAATTCCAGCTGACCACAACATCTACGCCATTTACGGTGGCTACTGCTACATGCAGGGCATCTCCCTGCCATCTCTCGGTAACAACGCCTGCTTCTATATACGCTTTCTGTAAGTAAAAGGCCTCGCTCGTAACCGCTGCAAGTTCGGCAAACGGCAGAAGTGTATAAAAAGCCGCTCGCACATTTTCTGGCGCCCTCGTCACCTCATCTGCAACTAAAGCAGAGGTAACAAGAAACAGCTGTCCCTGTTTTACTTGGTTGAAAAAGAGCTGGCTTCCTGCAGCGAAATCTACGTCTTATAAACCTCCATATACGGATGTGTCAGCATATACTCTAATTCGCATGCATGCCTCCAGCATGATTATAACACACATGAACTGCAAAAAGTTTCAGTTATCCCCACATGTCCCAGATGAGTCTTGCCAGAATGGCTGCCACTGCCCACAGGAAGAACTTGCGGATAAAGGGACTGCCCCGGCGCATTGCCAGCCGACTGCCCAGCCAGCCGCCCAGCACGTTCGCCAGCAGGAACGGTATCGCCAGCAGCCACTGTACGTGCCCCTGCCAGGCGAAGGTCAACAGCGCGGCAAGGTTGGTGGTGGCATTCAGCACCTTCGTATGTGCCGTCGCCGGCAGAAACTCCATACCCAGCAACGTGGTCATGCCGAACATCATGAAGCTGCCCGTGCCCGGCCCGAAGAAGCCGTCGTACGTGCCGACGACCAGCGCGATGAGAAAGGTAACCAGATCCGGGTGGCAACGGGTTAGCGGGCTGCGTCTCTGAAGTCCCAGTTCCTTGCGCCGCCATGTGTATACCCAGACTGCTATCAGCAACACCACCACCAGAGGGCGCATCACCGACACGCTGAGATGCCCTGCCAGCCTCGCTCCCGCCGCTGAACCGACAAACGCTGCCAGAATGGGTATGCGCAGGCTTCGCCAGCGCACATGTCCTCCACGCGCGTATTGCCACGCGGCGATCGTTGTACCACTGATGGAGATGAGCTTGTTGGTTCCCAGCACGCTTGCCGGGTCAAGGTGGGGAAACAAGAGCAAAAGCGCAGGTATCTGGATAAGTCCGCCACCGCCCACAATGGCGTCAAAAAGGCCTGCGCTCCACGATGCCAGACTCATCAGCACATAATGGAGCAGGGGTGTTTCAGGAAGCGGCGACATTATCAGCGCATCCCGTTCGGCTATCGGGCAGCACAAAGCCGAAACGGCTACCCACGTTCAGTTCGCTCTCCACCCATACGCGCCCTCCATGCGCTTCTACCAGATGCTTCACGATGGACAGCCCCAGCCCGGTTCCCCCTTTGGCACGGCTGCGTGCCTTGTCCACGCGGTAGAACCGTTCGAAGATGCGCTCGAGGTGTTCGTTGGGGATGCCGATGCCGGTATCCTCTACCACAATCTCGCTTCCCTCAGGTACCTTTCGTGCGTAGATGCGTACCTGCCCACCTCGCCGGTTGTATTTTATCGCGTTGTCTATCAGGTTCCACAGAATCTGTTCCAGCTGGTCCCTCTGCGCACAGACGATAAAATCCTCCGGCACATCCACAACCAGCGTCACCTCAACCTCTTCCGCCTGCGCCCGGAGCTGGTCTACCAGAGAGTGCACCACACCGCTCAGGTGGATTTCCTGCGCTTGGGGAATGGGACGCGCCTCCGCCTTAGCCAGCACCAGCAGGTCATCGGTCATACGAGTCAGGCGTTCGGTTTGCTGCACGATAGTGTTGAGAAACTTTTGCTGAATAGCAGGGTCGTCCGGCGGCGATTCGAGCAGGGCTTCCGCGTTGGCGCGGATGGAGGCAAGCGGTGTGCGCAGCTCATGCGAGACGTTGGCGACAAAATCGCTGCGAATCTGTTCCAGCCGGCGCAATTCACTGATATCTGTCATCACCACCAGATAATTCGAGACGGCAGCCTGGGGTGCAGTGGGCAGAGGCAGGATGCGCACAAACACCGTTCGGGGATGAGGGTGTGGAAATCGGATCTCCGCATGTTGGGGGCGCTGAGTCTGCACGCAGCGGGTCAACAGCAGGTTGAGGTCGTAACACAGGGTGCGCTGCAACAGGGTCTGTCCCAGTACTCCCCTCCCCAGCAAGCGCGACGCGGCGGGATTTGCGGAGACGATGGTACCTTCTGCGGTAACCAGCAGCACCGCATCCTGCAGGGATTCCATCGTGTAATGGAGCAACGAGCGGTAATGCTGCACTTCGGCTGAGAGGTCTTCGCACCTCCTCTGGAGGGGATCTGTCTGTTCTTCGAGACGACGCAACCTCACCATCAACACCATGACTGCGATGCCCAGAGCCAGCACCAGCAGCCACGGCAACCACGCTATCATATGTCATCCTCGAAACTTGTAGCCAACCCCACGCACTGTCAACAGATACTTCGGCTTGCGCGGATCGGACTCGATTTTTTCCCGTAACCAGTGGATATGCACATCTACCGTACGCTCTTCGATATATCTTTCCTCGCCCCACACACGGTCCAGCAAGGTTTGTCGGGAGAACACCTGCCCCGGGTGCTCCATCAGGAAGCGCAGCAGGTCAAACTCTTTCGGCGAAAGGGACAGCAGAGTGTCGCCCAGCCGGGCTTCGTGGCGCTCCACGTCAAGGCTCAGTTCGCCCGCCTTCAACACGTTTCCCGCCACAGGAACAGCAGCCTTCGCGCGTCGCATCACCGACTTGATGCGCGCTATGAGCTCCCTCATGCTGAACGGTTTGGTCACGTAATCGTCCGCGCCGATTTCCAGTCCCACCACGCGGTCTGTTTCTGCCCCTTTAGCCGTCAGCATGATGATGGGCACGTTGCTGCGCTTGCGCAGAATCTGGCACACTTCAAACCCGCTGCGCGTGGGCAGCATCACATCCAGAACCACCAGGTCCGGGTTCTGTTCGTGAAAAAGCCGCAGGGCATCCTCCGAGTCGGTAGCGGTGACGACCTCAAACCCTTCACGCTGCAGTGCATACTGCAGAGCGTCCAGCAGCGGCTGTTCGTCGTCAACGACAAGGATTTTCATCTGTCCTCCCCCCTTACCCGGAGGGGTTTAATCGGCGATAATCTCCACGTTGGCGCGGGGAACGACCACTTGCTTGCCGTCTTCCAGCTCTGCCTCCAGCACGCGAACCATCGCGCCCGTTGGTATCTCCACCAGCTGTGGCGGTAGAGCGGTTACCGTTGCCAATCTGCCGAAATACGGCTCGCGGATGATTCGCACGTGGCTGCCAATCTCCAGCACCTGCGCTTCGAACGCGGCCCGCGGCAGAGGCTCGTTTGCCAGCTCGGGACGTGGCACAATCACCTCCGGACGAATGACCCCTGCCCGGATCTGCGTTGCGCCGTTGATGGACGCCATTCTGCCCTCCAGACTGCGCAGCAGGTCGAAAGTGCGTTGCGCCATGCGTATCTCACCAAAGCCTTCGGTGAGGATCAGCGTGAGCGGGATGTCCTCGTGCCCCGTGATGGCCACACCGATGTCGTAGCCCAGAAACTCCACCAGGTCGGTATCCAGCGTGCCGCCCACTACGATGCCTACCACCCCCATCTCACCTGCCTTGCGCAGGGCAGAGCCGGAAATAAAGCTGCCCCCCACAATCACCTTGCCAGCAAGGTCGGGGGTAATCATATCGTCGGTAATGGGCTGTTCAGGGCTATCGACGACTACCTTGATTTCGCCCAGGCGCTCACCGCCCACGCCAAAGATACCCTGCACCAGCGAGCCATGGGTCTCCACCACCACTCCCTCTTGCGGAATGACTTCCACCACTTTGCCCGCAATATAGGCTTTCACTTCCAGTGGAGTGGGCTTCTCGCGGATGCCGATGTGTCCGGAGACTTCGGAGATGAGCTCTACCGTGCCTTCAATGGGCGATTTCACCTCGCTGCGGAATAAACCGAATAAACCCCGCGACTCCGCCAGTACCGTGCCCACCTGCACGGTATCGCCCACCTTCACTTTGAGCATTTTAGGCAGTTCATCGGGCTGCACACCCAGCTGTTCTGCCACCCGCACCGTTTGCATGATGCCCGGAATCTCCGCCCGGGCGACAACCGTGTCCGGCATCACCTCCTGCCCTTCCTGCACCATAACTGTTCCCTTCAGGGGCAACCGCCGCGTTTTACGGATAAGGGCATGAGCGCTGACCGCCAGACCGGGAGTATAAGCGGTTCCCAATACCACAACCTCCGGAAAGTGAGCAATTTAACCGTATGCTAGTGTATCGTGAGAGAGGCGGTGTGTCAAGTCAGGCGCTGCAGGGCGATTGTTAAGAAAGTGTTATCGCCTTTCCTGCCGGGTGACCTGCTGTCCGTCGTAGGTGAAAACCATGATGTCGCCATCTACCACCGTTTCCAGATGCACCGGACGGTTCCAGATGGTGTAGATGTTTTTCAATGTCCGCAGGGTGTAGTCCATATCTAACGGTTTGCCGTCGTAGTAGTGTTTAAGGTACAGCTCGCCCCGACGCCCGTAGTCGCCGTCCTCCACCATGACTACCGGCACGCCGAAGTTGGTCATCGAGTCCAGCAGGGTATCGCGCACCTTCTCCCAATCGGTCTCCTGCACGCGCCAGACCAGTTCACCGTCCACCTCTTCCAGCTTGTAGGTGTACAGGTCGAGTTTTTTGACCAGCGATTCGGTGAGATATTTGCGCAGGAAGGTAACGTCGCATTCCATCTCGCGCACTTCCAGCAGCTTCTGCCAGCCTTCTCCGACGGGGCGTGGTTTGGGACGTTGCAGCCAGTCGGTTTCGGGTTCCTCATCTTGTTCGGGTGGCTCGCCGTTCCATCGCCGTTCGATGTCGCGCAGAATCTGGTAGCCGACATAATAGGGGTTCAGACTCATCCGCGAGCCCGGTGATAGCACGCTGGAATGCATCCGGCGGAACTCGATATGCTCGGCGGGAGTTAAGGGCAACGCCTCCAGCACGCGCTCGTGAATCAGCGATGCCCAGCCCTCGTTCATTATCTTGGTGCGGATTTGCGGCAGGAAGTATAGCATCTCCTCGCGCACCATGCCGATGATGTCGCGCTGCCAGTCTTCCAGGTCGCGGGCATAGTCGCGCAGGAACAGCAACAGGTCTTTCTCCGGTTCCGGCGGGATGCGCCTTGTGGTCGGCGGCTCTGGGGTTTCCACCCGCCCGAGAAGGTCATCGAACTCACTGCTGGGGCGGGTAAGGGTCGGCTTTTGCTGGGCGTATTCCTCGGGCGCGCGCCGGCGGTAGGTGGGTTCCACCGGGTCGATATGCTCTTCGATGCTCAGCACCGCGTCCAGAAACTGTTCCACCTTCTGGGGACCGTATTCCATCTCGTACTGGCGGATGCGGTCAGCGTGCAGGCGGGCGCGTTCTACCATGCGCCGGTCGGTATGCGCGAAGTAGGTGTTGTTTTTGAAGAAATCGGAGTGCCCCAGCACGTGCGCCACCACCAGCTTGTTGGCAAGCAACGAGTTGTTCTCCAGCAGAAACGCCTGCGACGGGTCGGTGTTGATGACCAGCTCGTAGATACGGGCGATGTTGTATTCGTACATCGTCTTCTGGCGGTGATAATCGCGCCCGAACGTCCAGTGCGAGAAGCGTGCGGGTAGCCCGTACGCGCCAATCTCGTAGATGATATGCGCAGGCACGAGCTCAAAATGCACGGGGAAGGGGTCTAAACCCAGCTCGTGCACCTTTTCCCACGCCTGCTCGATGAACTTTTCCAGCTCAGCGCGTTCCTGTGGAGTCATGCTGTACCGACCTCCGGGTGCTTGCTGAAGAACCTCTTTAGCGCGGGCCAGACGTCCTCTTTGCTGGTGATACGCACCAGCACCACGCGCGGGTCACTGGCGAAACGTTCTTGCAGCGCCTGCCCCAGCGGCGCGAAAGCATCCGCATGCCCCCACAGCTCGTCGGCAATCTCGCCGTAGCCAATCAGGTTGCTGATGGACGCCATCTGCTCGACCAGTTGCACCACCTCGCGGTCGCCCCAGTTGTAACCGTCGGAGAAAAGGAAGGGATAGATGTTCCACTCGCGCGGGTTATAGCGTTTATCGATAATCTCCAGCGCGAGCTTATATGCTTCCGAGAGTTTGGTGCCTCCCGAATCACCCGCTGCGAAGAACTCGTGTTCGTCCACCTCTTTGGCGATGGTATGACAGGTGATAAAGACAATCTCGGTGTTGGTGTATTTGGTGCGCAGGAAGCGCAGCATCCAGAAGTAGAACGAGCGGCAGATGTACGCCTCGAACTCGCCCATGCTGCCCGACACATCGCGCATCGCGAAGATGACGGCGTTGCGCTGCGGCTCGGGCACCACTTCCCACGAGCGGAAGCGACGGTCATCGGCGTGTATCTGGAAGCCCGGTTTGCCTTCCTTCGCGCTGCGCTTGTACGCTTCGATGAGCGTGCGCTTACGGTCGATATTGGAGAGTGGGCCCTTGCGGGCGATGGTGTTGAACTGGGTGGTGTCCGCCATCACCTGCTTGTTGCCCTTTTCCTGCAGGTTGGGCAGGTGCAGGTCTTCGAACACCAGCTCCATCAGCTCCTCGATGGTGAACTCCGCCTCATAGAAGTCCACGCCGGGTTCGGTTCCGGCTTGCTTGCCTGCGCCCTGCCCTTCGCCCTGTTGCCGTCCCAAGATGTCGCCAGGTTGGGTGCCGCCGCTGCCCTGACCCACGCGCTTACCGGCGTTCGGGTCGAAGCGGATACGCGGCAGCTCCAGCCCGCGGATGGGGATTTTCACGATCTTGCCGTCGTGGGCGGTGATGATGTCCTGCTGGCTGATAATCTCGCCCAGGTTCTGTTTAATGACCTCCTTCACCTTTTCGTTATGGCGCTGGCGGTCACGCTCCGCGCGATGGTGCAGGTCCCACGGGTCTTGCGAAAGGATAAAGGGTGGATGATGCCACATCTCCTTCACCTCTTTCTCTCCCCCGCCCCACAGGGGGCGGAGGAGCAAGTTACCGGTTCAGTAAGGTACCCACGTAGCGCATCACCTCGCTGGCGCACACGGGGCAATAACCGTGCTCGGCGCACAGGCGGTCTACCACTTCGTTCATCTTCTTCAGCTGTTCTTCGTTAGGTGTGGCCACCGAAGTGGTAATCTTCACCACGTCCTTGAGGTCAGCAAACAGCTTGCGCTCGATGGCTTCCTTGAGCCGCTCGTCGCTGTTGACGTCGAAGCGGACGTTGCGCCGTGCCAGCGAAGCGACGGAACGCAGGATACCCTCGCGGAACTCGCGTTTGGCGTTCTCCGAGATGCCAATCTGCTCCTCGATGGAGCGCATCAACTTCTCGTCGGGTTCCATATCCTCGCCGGTGATGGGGTCTTTCACCTTGGTGCGGTTGCAGTATGCGTCCACGTTGTCCAGATAGTTGTCCAGCAGGGTCTGCGCCGCTTTCTCGTACGAGTAGACGAATGCCCTCTGGATCTCCTTTTTGGCGAGCTCGTCGTATTCCTTGCGCACTTCGTCGATCAGCCCCAGCAGCTTACGCTTCTCTTCCTCGTTGCTGGTATATTCCGCGAGACCATCGCGCAGGCTGCGCAGCACGTCGATAGGCGTGATGCACGACTTGCCACTGCGGGCAATCGCGCTGGAGATGCGGTTGATGATGAAGCGCGGCGACACCCCCTGCATTCCTTCATCGGGATACTCTTCCTGCAGCTCCTTCAGGTGGCGCTGGTCCCATTCGCCCACCTGCTTCTCGCCGTCATAGAGCTTCATCTTGGTCATCAGGCTCAAGCCACTCTTCTTGGAGGGCTTCAGGCGGCTGAGCACGGCGAACATGCTCGCCACGCGCAGGGCATGCGGTGCGATATGCACCTTTCTCAGGTCCACGCCGTCTTCCTGTACCTCGCTCTGGGCAATGAGCTTCTCGTAGATACGCACTTCATCGCTAACGCGCAGGTTGTAAGGCACTTTGACCACGAAGATGCGGTCAATCATTGCCTCGTTCTCCTTGTTGGAGAAGTAGGCGTTGTACTCGTACTCGTTCGTGTGAGCCACGACGACAAGGTCGCAATAGATGAGTGCGAACCGGGAGGCTTTAATCATCTGCTCGCCGGCAACGGTGTTGAGCTCGTACAGGAACCGCTTGTCCGCTTTGAGCATTTCGATGAACTCCATAATGCCGCGGTTGGCGATGTTCAGCTCGCCGTCGAAGTTGTACACGCGCGGGTCGCTCTCCACCCCGATTTCGGTGAGCATCTGCAGGTTCACGCTGCCCGTCAGTTCCGACACGTCCTGCGACTTGGGGTCGGAGGGCTTGAAGGTGCCGATGCCGATTCGGTTGCGCTCGGAGAAGAAGATGCGTTCGACGGGCACCTGATCGATTTTGCCGTGGAACTCCTCCTTCAGTCGCCAACGACACACAGGGCACAGGTCGCCCTCGATGTAGATGCCGAACTGTCGGCGGAAATCTGCCCGCAGGTCTTCGGGGATGAGGTGTAGCGGTTCCTCGTGCATGGGACAGCCTTTAATGGCGTAGACCGCGCCCTGCTCGGTACGCGAATATCGCTCCAGCCCGCGCTTGAGCATGGTCACCAGCGTGGACTTGCCTCCGCCCACGGGACCCACCAGCATCAGGATGCGCTTGCGCACGTCCAGCCTCTTGGCGGCAGGGGCGAAGTATTCGTCCACAATCTGCTGCAGGGTCTTATCCAGCCCGAAAATTTCCGAACGGAAGAAGCGATACTGCTTCGGACGCCCTTCCGGTTCGTCTACCCCCGCAGCCATAATCATGTCGTATACGCGGGCGTGCGCCAGGTCTGCCACCTGCGGGTTTTTGGTGACAATCTCCAGATAGTCCGCGAACGTGCCTTCCCAGTATAGAGACTGTTCGCTCTGACGCAGCTCCTCCGCCTGTTTCAGGAAATCCGATGGCTTCATGTTGTATCCCGTCTCCTTCCTGCTTGGATTGCCAGTAGTAAAGCAAAACGCCTCGTGCTGCGGAGGTCACACACGAGGCGCTAATGGGACGGGCACAGTGAGGTCAACCGCCGGGAGGCTTCTCCTCCGCTACAGTGCTTTCCTTTGCGCCTGCAGGTGTGTCCTCTGCAGCATGGATAAGGTCAACTGGCTCCTTCTGGATATCCTCTGGGTTGCTCAATTTTCCTCTCCAACAACCTTTCGTTGCACAATGTTCTGTTTAGTAGACTGTGCCGGACATGTGAAAGTTCCGTTTTCGTAGAAACCAGCAGCGGCAGTCACGCACGCAGACAACAGGATTATACCTGTTTTCTACTGTATCTTAATTATTGGTGCAAAGTTTGTCAATCCTTCAGAGCATTTTCCGGTATAAGTGCGGATGCGTCCGCCCCTTTATTACAGGGGCGGACGTGCGGCCACTTACCCGCTCCTGGAAGTGGGCGGATGTGGCGCCTGCACCGCCTGCGCGGTGGTCTGGACGGTGGTGGCATGCACATCCGCAGCGCGGTGCACCTCCGCCTCGCCCAGCTTCTCCGCAATCTCTTCGGGACGATCGGCAATGCGCATCATCTCATCCTTGTCAATGATACCCTTGCGGTACAGCGACAACAGGAACGAGTCCAGTGTGCACATGCCCCACTGCTGTCCCGTCTGGATGGCGGAGTAGATGCTGTAGGTCTTGTGGTCGCGGATCATGTGCTGGATGGCGGGCGTGCAAATCATCACCTCGAACGCAGCGACGCGCCCCGGACGGTCGATACGCGGCAGCAGCTGCTGTGAAATTACCGCCACCAGGTTGGTGGAGAGCTGCACGCGGATCTGCTCCTGCTGGTCCAGCGGGAACACGTCGGTGATGCGGTCTACCGTCTTGGCGGCGCCGGTGGTGTGAAGGGTGGAGAACACCAGGTGTCCGGTTTCTGCCGCCGTAATCGCCGCCTGGATGGTGCGCAGGTCGCGCATTTCGCCCACCAGAATCACGTCCGGGTCCTCGCGCAGGGCGCGCACCACGCCGTCGGCGAAGGTCGGCACGTCCACGCCCACCTCGCGCTGCGAGATGATGGACTTCTTGGGCGCATGGTAGTATTCGATAGGGTCCTCGATGGTGATGATGTGGCAATCACGATGCGTATTAATCCAGTCAATCATCGTTGCCAGAGTGGTTGTTTTACCCGAACCTGTTGGTCCTGTAATCAGGATAAGCCCGCGCGGTTCGTACAGCAGGTCGATCACCTCGCGCCCCAGCCCCAACTCCTCGAAGCTCAGCATCTTGTAGGGGATTAGACGCAGGTTCATGGCGAGCGTGTTCTTTTGCCAGTACGCCGCCACACGGAAACGCGCCTTGTTCTGGTGCGAGATACCGAAGTCGGTGCTGCGGTCGGTCTGCAGCTCCTCCCAGTTGCGGTCGGGGCATATCGAGCGCACCAGTCGTTCGGTATCTGCCGGGGTGAGAACGTCAAACTCCTGTAGCCGATATAACCTGCCATAAATGCGCAGTACCGGTCGCTCACCGGCTATCAGGTGGATATCGGAGGCATCTCGCTCCACCGCCAGGTCCATGAGTTTGTCGATGGTGACCATACCAACACCCTCCTCCTTGTTTTTGTCCCCGTTATCGGGGCGGGCTGATGTGCGACTGTCATCACAATCCAGCAGAGACGCAGGCATCCCCCGGCGATAGCGTCGGGTGGAAAAGCACTCTGCATACACTATAAAAGGAAAGCTCGATGTTGTCAAGCAGTTTGCAACCCTGTTTTGGAAAAGGCGTGTCGAAAAGTTTTTCCGCGCCCCCTCCAAACCGTTGACAAATATGTCTGTATGAGATATAATGATGAACGATATATCGGGAAGCGAGGTATACATCTATGAGCGCGTATGAGCAGATGGTCAAGGGCAATACGCCCATGCTCATCCTGTCGCTGCTGGTGGAGAAGCCGATGCACGGTTACGCCATCGCGAAGGAGATTGGGCAACGCACTGCCGACCTGTTGCGCTTTCGCGAAGGCACGCTCTACCCCACGCTGCACGAAATGGAACAGAAGGGCTGGATCGTGGGCAAGTGGGAGAGCACCGACGGCGGGCGCGAGCGCAAGGTGTATTCCATTACCCCGCAGGGCTTGCGCGAATTGCAGCGACAGCAGCACGCCTGGCAGCGGTTCCGCAACGCCGTTGAGGCGGTGATGCAGCGAAAGTCTCCACCATCGGCAGAGGGAGGGGTCGAGCTATGTACAACCTGATTGAGGATTATCTGGATAGACTGTGCCTGCCGCTGGTGCGTCGACTGTTCTACCATGAACGCCAGCGCATCCGTCAGGAGGTGCGCGACCACCTGCTGGAGCGGGTCGATGAACTCAAATCGCAGGGCGTCAGCGACGATGAGGCAGTGGCGGTCGCCATCAAGCAGTTTGGCTCACCCGAGTGGGTGGGCACGTTGCTGCTGGAGAAGCACACGCAGCGTCCCGTCGTGACCTTGTGGCGGGGACTGGTGCTGGCGGGGCTGACACTGGTCACCGCTTTCCTGCTGACGGTGCCACTTGCGCAGCCGCTCGCGCCGCCCCGTGCGGTCATGCTGCAGGCGGTAGACGCCATGATGTGGACCCTCGGCCAGCTTTCTGGTAGCCTGCCAGAGGCACAGCAGCTGCGGCGCACGTTGCTACAGTCGCGCTTGCCATCGGGATGGTCTATGGGCGTGCCGCCAACAGGCTGGAAGTGGCAACAAGCAGACCCTCCCTTGCAAGCGGTAGAAGGGCTGGTGACACAGCGGTACAGCCAGTGGCTGGGTAAGCGCCTGCGAGACTCCTGGTTAGTTCGTCGTACGATAGGCGTGAGTCTTTCGGCTGGCAAAATACGCCTTCCTGTAGACACCCTGCCTCTAGTTAGCGTCTGTGGGGAATTCGGATGCGTCGGTTTCCCGCGACCATTCGACTCGCGTTCCGTCGACGATGCGATACTCAAGTTCGCCCTGCCCTTGCTGGCGCTGGCGACGCTTGCTGGCTGGCTGACCCGCCGCCTGCGCTGGGCGATTGGCGCCTCGGTCGCCGCAGTGGTACTGAGTTTTCCCGCCACTTTGTTGTTGACATTTAGAATCTCCTCAGCAGAACCTGCAAGGAGCTACGAACAACCGCCCCTCACGCAGGCGGTGCGTTTCATGGAGGACATCGCTGCCCAGAAGGCAACCCTCATCGGCAAAGCGACGCCCATCCTGTCTGCATCCGAGGCAGGTCTTGCCAGCGATGCCGAACGTGCGCAACGTATCCTGCAGCTGGGGCAGCTCTATCGCCACTACGCGAAACAGTACACTGCTGCCTGGCAGCGGTGGAACGACGCCAGCGGGCTGCAGAGGGTGTGGTGGACGTTTTCGTACCATGTGCTGCCGACGTGGTGGAGCCTCCCTGTCGGTCTGCTGGCGACGCTAATGGGCGGCGGCTTGGGCGTGATGGTGCGTGTTTGGGGGTGGCGCATGCGTCACTTCTTGCTTTACCGTTTCGCATAAGGTGCAAAGAAGAACGAAGCCTCCTTCACCTCAGAGGGCATCCCCCTGCTTGGGATGCCCTTTTTTCAGCAGGAAACACTACCCACCGTTTCCGAAAAGATTCCCTAACACTCAAAGGAGGTGTGTGGAGATGCCACCCGACGCGGGCAACGCGCAGGTCCGTTTCGACGTCATCGGCAGGGCGTGGGGGTTGTATCAGAGCCAGCTGGGAATGTGGATAGCCATCAGTGCTCTTGTGCTCATTGTGGGCGCCATCCTGGCTTCCCCTACCTTCGCGATAGGTCTGGCTTCCGAAGGCGGCTCTATGTTCCGCATAGACCCGCTCGGGTTTGTCGTGAATCTCGTGACGGGGACGCTGATGCTCACCGTATCTGCTGCGGTGTTCTATGCCGCGCTGCGGCAGATACGTGAGGGGAGTCTTCGGCTGGAGGCGATGGGCGAGGTAACCCCTGTGCTGGGCAAGGTGATGGTCGCGGCGTTCATCGAGGTGCTACTGACCAGTATCGGTTATGCGCTGTTCATCGTGCCCGGTCTGGTCGTCAGCGGATTGCTGATGTTCGCGCTGCCGCTGGTCGTTGACCAGAAGCTCGATCCCCTCGATGCCATTCGGCGAAGCTTCGACATGCTGAAATCGCAATGGCTGATGGCGACGCTGTTCATCGTGGTGGTCACTATACTGGGATTTGTGGGGCTTATCCTGTGTGGGATCGGCGCCATCTTCACCATGCCGTTTTACTTTCTGAGCATCGCGCTGCTGTATGAGGACTTCGTGCGGGGAGCGGCTGAGGCTTAGAGAGAAGCACGCCTTGCACCACATCAAGCAGAAGGGGGTCTTGTTTGGAGAAGGGACGAGAACTGACATCGGTTCGCGGGATTGTAGCGGGGATTGTGCTGGGTATCGCCGCAGGATTGTGGCTGAACTATAGCGTCACCGAGGCGCATCCGCTCTTTGTCACCGTCTCGTTGGGAGCAGACCTGTTTATCCGCCTGCTGCGCATGATTATTGTACCGCTGGTGATGGCATCGCTGGTGAGCGCAGCGGCGAGCCTGGATACCCGTCATCTCGGGCGGCTGGGCAGCCTGACACTGGTGTATTACACGCTGACCACGCTGCTGGCGGCCGGACTGGGACTGGTCATCGTCCATTGGATACAGCCGGGTGTAGGTGCTGTGCTGCAGTCTGGTGACTTGCCGAAGGAGATTGCCGAAAGAGCTCCTCCGACCTTCACCGACCTCCTGCGCAATCTCATTCCAGCGAACCCTGTGGATGCGATTGCCAGGACCGATATGTTGCAGATTATCAGTTTCAGCTTGATACTGGGCATCGCGTTGAACCTGATGGGCGAGCGGGGCGCCACCGTCCGCCGTTTCTTTGACGAGGTGTTGCAGCTCTCGATGGTGATTGTGGGCTGGGTGCTGCGGTTGCTTCCCGCTGGCGTCGCCCTGCTGCTTGCACGCGCCATCGGTCAGGCAGGCGTCGAGGCGTTTGTTCCGCTGGCGAAATACATGGCGTCCGTACTGGGGGGACTGCTGGTACATGGGTTTGTGGTGCTGCCCCTGCTCGTATGGGTGCTGGGAGGGGTATCGCCCTGGCGTTTTCTGGCGGGCATTTCGTCCGCAATGCTGACAGCTTTCAGCACGAGCTCCAGTGCGGCAACATTGCCCATCACGTTGCGCGCCGTCGAGCAAAGGCTGCACGTGCCCAGCCACATCAGCCGCTTCTGTATTCCTATCGGCGCGACGGTGAACATGGACGGAACCGCGCTTTACGAGGCAGTGGCGGCACTCTTTATCGCGCAGGTGTATGGCATCGCTTTAGACCTTCCGCAGCAGATGGTGGTGTTGTTCACTGCCACGCTGGCGGCGATTGGCGCAGCGGGCATCCCCAGCGCGGGTCTGTTCACGATGGTCATCGTGCTGCAGGCGGTGAACCTGCCGCTGGAAGGCATCGGCATCATTCTGGCAGTGGACCGCGTTCTGGATATGTTTCGCACGATGGTGAACGTCGAGGGTGACGCAGGTGGTGCAGTGATTATGACCAGGCTCACCCATCAAGAGTAAACCGTAGCCCCCGCCCAGTGGGCGGGGGCTACTCTCCGCGATACTACATGTCGTAGTCAGGCGGCGAGGGTGTCTTACTCTCCTTCTTCTCGGGCTTCTCCACCACCAGCGCCTCGGTGGTAAGCAACATGCCAGCGATCGACGCCGCGTTCTGCAACGCCGAGCGCGTCACCTTCACCGGGTCCACGATACCCGCCTTCACCATGTCCACATACTCGCCAGTGAGGGCGTTCAGCCCGTGACCCTTCTCCATGTTCTTGACGCGCTCGACCACTACCGAGCCTTCCAGACCGGCGTTCTCCGCAATCTGACGCAGCGGCTCCTCCAGCGCGCGGCGTACGATGGCGGCGCCATGCTGCTCATCGGGCGTCTCGCCGATGCCGTCCAGCGCGGGGATGATGTTCAGGTAGGTCACCCCACCGCCGGGCACGATGCCCTCTTCCACTGCCGCGCGCGTCGCCGACAGCGCGTCCTCGAAGCGGTGTTTCTTCTCCTTCAGCTCGGTCTCGGTGGCTGCACCCACCTTAATCACCGCTACACCGCCTGCCAGCTTCGCCAGCCGCTCCTGCAGCTTCTCACGGTCGTAGTTGGACTCGGTTTCCTCGATCTGCTTCTTAATCTGGTTGATGCGCCCCATCACCGCGTCGCGGCTGCCCGCGCCTTCCACGATGGTGGTCTCCTCTTTGGCGACGATGACCTTCTTGGCGTGCCCCAGCATGGACATGTCTACGTTCTCGAGCTTGATGCCCAGGTCCTCGCTCAAGAACTTGCCACCGGTGAGGATGGCGATATCCTCCAGCATCGCCTTGCGTCGCTCACCGAAGCCGGGCGCCTTCACCGCCGCCACGTTCAGCACGCCGCGAATCTTGTTCACCACCAGCGTCGCCAGCGCGTCGCCTTCCACGTCCTCCGCGATGATAAGCAGCGGCTTGCGGGAGTTGGCTATTTTCTCCAGCAACGGTATCAGGTCTTGCGCGTTGGAAATCTTCTTCTCGTGAATCAGGATGTAACAATCCTCCAGCACCGCCTCCATGCGCTCGGGGTCGGTGATGAAGTACGGCGAAATGTAACCGCGGTCAAACTGCATGCCCTCCACCACTTCCAGCGTGGTGGTGGTACCCTTGCTCTCCTCCACGGTAATCACGCCGTCCTTGCCCACCTTCTCCATCGCCTCGGCGATGACCTTACCGATTTCGGGGTCGTTGCCCGCGATGGAGGCGACGTGTTCCACATCCTCTTTGGTGGACACGGGGATGGCGTGCTTCTTAATCTCCTCCACTGCCTTTTCCACCGCCATCTCGATGCCGCGCTTCACCAGGATGGGGTTCCCACCTGCGGCGACGTACTTCAGACCCTCCGCCACAATCGCCTGCGCCAGCACCGTCGCGGTGGTGGTTCCGTCACCGGCAACGTCGTTGGTCTTGGAAGCGACCTCGCGGCACAGCTGAGCGCCCATGTTCTCGAAGGGGTCTTCCAGCTCCACCTCTTTGGCAACGGTCACACCGTCTTTCGTAATGGTGGGCGAACCCCACTTCTTCTCCAGCACCACGTTGCGTCCCTTCGGACCGAGCGTCACCTTCACCGCATCGGCGACGAGGTTCACTCCGCGCTCAAGGGCGCGTCGCGCCTCCTCATCATACAGAATCATCTTGGCTGCCATCGTTCACACACCTCCTCTCCGTTGAGATTTAGCCTTCGCGGATTGCGTAAATCTGGTCTTCATCCAGAATGGTGTACTCTTTACCGTCCACTTCCACTTCGTTGCCACCATACTTGGAGAATATCACGCGGTCACCCACTTTCACCGACATCGGTGCGCGGGTGCCATCCTGCAACACACGACCAGGCCCCACAGCCACCACACGTCCTTCCTGCGGTTTCTTCTTGGCGGTGTCGGGCAGGAAGATACCGCCAGCGGTCTTCTCTTCCTCTTCAAATACCTCCACAACGACCTTATCCCCAATCGGTCTGAGCACTGCGTGCACCTCCTCTCACGGCAAATTAGCACTCGGAGAGTTCGAGTGCTAATTTTTAGATACCGCATTTTTCTGATAATGTCAAGGGTAGAGAAGCCACCCCGTCTGCAGGAAGAACCGGCAACCCGTCGAAAACTTTCGGGCAGAGGTGAGAGATGATGCGTTGCACGACCGGCTTGATGCCAGCGTTGTTGCTGATGGCGATTTTGGCGTTTTCGGGAGCGTGTACCAGCCCATTACATGCCAAACCACTGCGCGCGTTGCTCGTTGTAACGGGCGAAGGGCATGAGACAAACGCCATTTCCTCCGCACTCTCATGGCTGCTGAAACGCCATGACCACATCCAGTTCACCCTTCACAGAAACACAGATGCCCTGTCTTCGCAAGGACTAAAGGACACTGACGTGCTCTTACTTTTTGCACCCGGCGTAACGCTGCAGACGGAGCAACGGCACGCCGTGGAGCAGCTCGTGCAGCGCGGCGGTGGAGTGGTTTACCTGCACACCAGCCCTGCGCCCGCTGTCGAAGGTACGACAGGCAACGTGGTGGTAGAGGTGGTGCCGCCGTACCATCCGACGACACAGCATGTGCCTTCTTTCCAGATAACTGACGCCCCTCTGCGCGAAGAAGCCAGTCCGCCCGTCGGAGCACAGGTCGTCGCCCGCCAGAGAAACGGACAGCCGCTGGCATGGGTTCAGCAGCTGGGCAAGGGCAGAGTATTCGCCACTGCGCTCGGACATACGCCCGCGGCGTGGTGCCACCCGCATTTCCAGAAGATGGTGTTGAACGCCATCTACTGGTGCGCCGGACGCAAGCCTCCGCAACCGCGTGCGCCTCGCCCACCGAAGGGGTTCGTATCCCTGTTCAACGGGGTCAATCTGGAAGGCTGGGGGGAAGTCGGCCCGCCGTGTTGGTCTGCGCACGATGGCGTGATTGTGTGCACCGGTTTGAGCGAAAGCACGGGATGGCTGCGATCGAACCGGATGTACCGCAATTTCGTTCTGCGTCTGGAATACCGCATCTCTGCCGGAGGCAACAGCGGCATCTTCCTGCGCGCGCCCCACTACGGCAGGAGCTCGCGATTAGGTATGGAGCTGCAGATTCAGGACGACGGAACCGCTCCCCCAAGCAACACCTGCACCTCCGCCGTGTACAGCGTGGTGACGCCGCGCCTGAACCCTGCCAGGTCCGCCGGCGAGTGGAACCAGGTGGAGGTGACGCTGAAGGACAGGCACCTGCGCGTGGTGTGGAACGGGCATCTGGTGCACGATATTCACCTCGATGACCCTGCGCTGAACGCGAACCTGCCACGTACCCACCTCCTTTACCGCCGCCCGAACTGGGGCTATATCGGCTTGCAGAACCACCGCAGTCTGGTGGAATTTCGCCACATTTTCATCAAGGAGCTGGATTGAGTATGGGCGATCCGCCCGCGGGGAGGTGCGCAGGTTCGCCCCCTCAGTAACGCAGGCTGAAGCCTGCGCCTACACGAGGCTCTTGCCAAGCCGTCAAGACGTGGGAATGAAGCATGGGGGACTGCCTCACGCAGCGGGGCTATGCGCCAGCTCATGCTGTCTCGCCCACCGCGCGATGGCCTGGCGCAGATCGGCTTCGCGGAAGGGTTTGGCAAGGTAGTCGTCCATCCCTGCCTGCAGGCACAGCTCGCGGTCGCCTTCCATGGCGTTGGCGGTCATGGCGATAATCACCTGGTGGCTGCCCATTGCCTCTTCCCGCTGCCGGATAAGACGGGTAGCCTCATAGCCGTCCATTCCAGGCATATACACGTCCATGAAGACGAGATCGTACTGCTGCTGCGCGGTTTTGTCTATCGCCTGCCGCCCATCCGTGGCGATGTCCACCTCACAGCCCAGCTTCTGCAGCATCCGCACCGCTACCTTGCGGTTGACCTCGTTGTCTTCCACCAGCAGGATGCGCAGTCCGGCGAGCAACGGCTCCGGCTCTGTCGGTGTCGCCTCAGCATTGGCAGGTTGGGTAACAGCGTGCACCACCGGTAACGGCAGATCGACCCAGAAGGTGCTGCCCCTGCCCACTTCACTGCTCACGTCGATGTGTCCGCCCATCAGCTCTGCCAGCCGCTTGCAGATGGTCAAGCCCAGACCGGTTCCGCCGTAACGGCGAGTAGTAGAGGAATCCGCTTGCGTGAACGCCTCGAAGATGGCGTGCAGGCGTTCAGGTGGGATGCCGATTCCGGTGTCCTCGACCGACAGGCGAACCCATGCCCGTCCCTCTTCCTGCTGGAGTAGCTCCGCCCGCACCGCCACTCCGCCCTGCTCGGTGAACTTGATGGCGTTGTTGACCAGGTTCGCCAGAATCTGGCGCAGGCGCATGGGATCTGTTAACACGGCGTTCGGCAGGTCTTCAGTCACCTCTGCTCGCAGGGCAAGGTCTTTCTCTCGGGCGCGGGGCATGAACAGCTTCACCGTATCTTGCACTACCTCGCGCAGGTCGGTGGGCACGGACTCCAGCACCATCTTGCCCGCTTCGATCTTGGCGATATCTAGAATGTCGCTGAGGATGGAGAGCAGCAGGTCCGCGCTGGAGCGCAGGGTCTTGAGGTAATCGCGCTGCTCTTCGTTCAGCGGCGTGCTGAGCAGCAGCTCGGTCATGCCTATAATGCCGTTCATCGGGGTACGGATTTCGTGGCTCATGCTGGCGAGGAACTCCGATTTGGCGTGGCTTGCCGCCTCCGCCGCTACCGCCAGCTCCTGTGCTTGTAACAGGGCGTGCTCGAGTTCCGCGTTAAGGTCAGCCAGTTCCATCTCCGCTCGCTTGCGCTCGGTGATGTCGCGCACCACAGCGATGGTATTGCCAGCCTCTCCCGAAGCAAACCGCGCTTCGTAGTGCCGTATCTCCCCATTCGGGTGTGTTAGTTCGTACTCGCATTGCTGGAGCTCTCCCGTGCTGCGCAGACGTTGAAGGGCATCCTCCGTAACCTGCGTTACTGAAGGCGGTAGCAGCTCAGAAACCTTTTCGAACATGAACACTTCCGGTGGCAACAGCAAAGATTCGCGACGGTGGGCATGGTAATCGATAATCCGTCCTTCTGTGTCCAGCACAAAAACGAGGTCAGGCAACGCAGTCAAAATACCAGGCAACCGTTGCTCGCTTTGGCGAAGGCTTTCCACCATCCTGACGCGCTCCAGAACTCCTTCGGTGAGGTGGGCTGCTACCTGTAACAGTGTAATGTCCTCTGCCCGCCACAAGTCCGATTCGATGAAGTTGACAAAGGTCATGAACCCCACCAGCTCGTTACCGCGACGTAGCGGCAAAGCGATGATAGAGTTCGCAAGGGAGGCTTTGAGGGCACGTCGCGCGGGTTCTGCCTCGGGAGGCAGGTCGTCTGTATGCCGCACGACGATGGGCTTGCCCTCTTGCAAAGTCGGTAACGCCCACTGCACCTGATCCACTGGCAATTTGTTCGGTGCTACAGGGCGATTGTGGCTGTTCGGGGCGAACCATCGGTGCGATAAGACGAAAGCGTTTTGTTCCGTGTCCAGCAGCCACATCCCAGCGCGGTCGGCGCCGCATATCCGTGCAATCTCAGAGAGGCACCACTGTACCGCCTCGTCGAAGTTCTTGTGATGGATGTATCTGGATGCAATGGCTGCCAGGGTATTCTCGATATGCAATCGGCTTTGCAATTGCTGCTCGGTGTGCTTGAGGTCGGTAATGTCGTAAGACACGCCCGTTATGCCCACCACGTTACCACGCTCATCCCGATCGGGTACAAAGTAGCACTGATACCAGAGGTTGCCTACCTGAAGCGTCTGAGTGTGTGTCTCTCCGTTCAAAGCACGCCGGATGGCTTCCACCACCTCTGGATGACCTTTGTAAAGCTCCAGAGCGTTTTGCCCCACGACCTCACCGGGCGCGAGACCAAGCCGCGCCAGACCCTTACCCCCTGAGTAGGTAAAGCGCCCGTCAGCGTCCAGTGCGTAGATAACAACCGGCAGATTGTCACTGATGACCTGCAGATGTTGCTGGTGAGATTGTACCTGGGAGGCAATTTGACGATTGCGCTTGCATTTGTGCAGCAGGAGGCTGAGCAAAACACCTATTACCACCGAGAAGGCGATGTGAGCGTACGGTCGGTCTGTACGGGCCGGATAGCCGTGGATATGCCCCAGCATCGCCAGTACGACAACACCCACTGCAGCTCCAAGAACATACTCCGCCCATCGTGAACGGCAGATAGACCACATCGCCAAAACCTCTCCACAGGTTTTTTCCATAAAACGTACTCTTTCATACACTCTTTTTGCGCGGCGAACCACCATAAGGAATATCGGCTCTGGTTCGAGAAACATCATATAGACAAACCGTTTGGCGAAAGGGGGAAGGGGATGGAAAAGAAACTGCTGGTCTGCCTGCTCGTGGTGGTGGTTACGACCTCTGCCCTGGCTCAGCCCACCGCTGTAGAAGCGCTGGCGCAATCGCCGACGCAAATCAACGTCTACTGGCTTCCTCCTGCGGAAGGGGAGGTGCAGTCCTACATCGTCGTGCGCGATGGGCAGCCGATTGCCACCCTGACCGCCGACACACGACAGTATGTGGATGAGCCGTTGCTGCCTGCGCAAACCTATCGCTATCAGGTGATTGCAGTGATGGCAGACGGCACGCGCAAAGCCTCTTCGGAGGTGACCGAGCGCACCTTCCGCGAACTGCCGAAGCGCATTCGCTACCCGCTGGTGGTGGTGGGAGGCACCGCCTCCGGTGTGGGTGCGGCGGTTACCGCCGCCCGCGAGGGGGTTACCGTCGCCCTGCTGGAACAGACCAACCGTCTGGGCGGCATGATCAGCAACGGCGTCAGCCTTACCGATATGCGCAACCCCGCCCGTTCCAACGGGTTGTTTGAGGAGTTCCGTCGCGCGGTTCAGCACTACTATGGCACCGGCAACGGCATGGCGTACGAACCTCGCGTGGCGAACATGCTGCTCAAAGGCATCGTGGCGCAGCACCCGAATATTCACGTCTACTTCCGCGTGCGTCCGGTGGCGGTGGAGCGCAGAGACGGACGCATCCGCGCGGTGGTGGTGCAGGATATGCTCACCGGGCGTAAAGCCACTTTTGAAGGCGATATCTTCATCGACGCCACCTTCGAAGGTGACATCGCCGCGTGGGGAGGCGCACCCTTCCGCGTGGGACGCGAGCCTCGCTCACCCGAAGAACCGCACGCCGGGCACATCTATTACGACCGCGCCAACGACCGCATCCTGCCCGGCAGCACGGGTAAGGGGGACAAGCGCATCCCCTCCTACGCCATCCTGCTGGCGGTGAAGGACTACGGGCCCGGCGCGGATAAGACCATCCCGCAACCGCCCTTTTATGACAAGGAGAACTACACCCGCACCCCACCCTGGGAGAAGACGTGGGCGTACCTTTACGGGCGTTTCCCCGGCGGCAAGTTCGAGATTAACCAGCACCCGCAGGGCAGTAACCTGCCCGGCATCAACTACGATTATCCCACTGCCAGCTGGAAGCGACGCGACGAGATTGCCGAACGCTACAAGTGGCACGCGCTGGGTTATCTCTACTACATCCAGACCGAGCTGGGCTTGAAAAACATCGGGCTGGCGGAAGACGAGTACCGCGACAACGGCAATGTGCCGCCGCAGCTGTATGTGCGCGAGGCACGGCGCATCATGGGGCACGTGCTGATGAACGAAAGCGACGTCTGGAAGGCGAGAGAACGCCTCCGCCCCGACTCCATCGCTATCGGCGACTATCCGATGGACTCGCACGCCGTGCAACCCAAGACCGACTGGGACTCTCCCGACATGGGTGAGGGCGAGTTCTGGCTGGTGAATTACACGCCGTGGTATCAGGTGCCGTTCGGCATCCTGCTTCCGCTGCGCCTGCGCAATGTATTGGTGGCTACGGCGGTGTCCGCCACGCATGTCGCCTACGGCACGCTGCGCATGGAGCCGGTGCGCATGAACATGGGGCAGGCGGCAGGTGCGGCGGCGGCGCTCGCCCTGCGCTACGACACCGAGCCCAAACGCATCCCGTCGCGCCTCGTGCAGGAGGTGCTGCTGCGTTACGGGGTGTACCTGTACTGGTTCCCCGACGTGACGGCGGAAACACGCGGCTTTCGCGCCATCCAGTATCTTGCCGCGAGGGGATACTTCCCGGAGGAGCGGTTTGAGCCGGAGAAAATGCTTACCCGCGCCGACGCGGCACGCTGGCTGGCGCATCGCCTGAGGCAGGGAAATCCGTCGCTGCAGTATGCACGTCCTGCGTTGCCCTACGCCGACCTTCCCGAAGACCATCCCGCACGCAGGGCAGTGGAGTTGCTGATAGCAGCAGGCATCATCCAGCCGGAGGAGACGCAATTCCGCCCCGATGCCCCCATCTCGCGCGGGCTATTCGCGCAGTGGCTGGTTGGCGTGATGGTGAAACTGGGGCAGTGGGAACCCGCCCCCGCGCAGCAGGCGCGCTACCTGGACGTGCTGCCGGATTCGCCCTTCGCTGCCGCGGTGGCGACGCTGCGCAAGCGCCACATCACCTCCCTCTTGTGGGATGGTACAGAAGCCCTGCAGGAGGAGGGGGTGCGTTTCTTCCCCGAAGGGCCTATCACCCGCGCCGACGCCGCCCGCACACTCTATCTCACCGTGCGCGACACCATCTGGCGACCAGAGGATGCCGACTATGTGAGGTGAGGGTTATTCGGATAGCGGGAATCCACAGGCATGGTTCTGCGTATCAAACTATCGAGAACTCGTGAGAGGTGACATGATGCGACGTGCGGTCGTGTACGTGGTTATCGTGCTGATAGCGGGGCTGGTCATCTACGCCTTCCAGCCGCCGAAGCCGCTTGGGGAGGGCAACGTCGCCCCGAATGTGACGCTGAACCTGCTGGACGGACAGAACAAAACACTGGCGGATTACAAAGGAAAGGTCGTGGTGCTGGACTTCTGGGCGACGTGGTGCGCGCCCTGCCGCTTTACCATGCCCAAGATGATTGATTTCTACAACCGCCACCGCGACCAGAACGTGGAGGTCATCGGGGTCGCCGTGGATGTAACGAACCCCGCAGAGGTAGGGCAGTTCGTGAAAGAGATGGAGGTCAATTATCCGATTGCGGTCGACCGGGAAGCCGTCGTGAAACAGGCGTACGAAATCAAAAACCTGCCCACGCTATTTGTCATCGACAAAGAGGGCAACATCGTGCTGCGGCTGGAGGGTTATGACCCGCAGCACACAATACAGACGCTGGAGGACACCGTCAAACGCGCCCTGTAGGGGCAACCCTTGTGGTTGCCCCCATTGGTTTTGGTTGGTGGGTACAGGGCAACCCTTGTGGTTGCCCCCGTCGGTTTTGGTTGGTGATTACAGGGCAACCCCCTGTGATTGCCCCTGCGGGTGTTGAATGGCGGTGATGTAGGGGCAACCCTTGTGGTTGCCCCTACATTGTGGTTGCCCCCCCTACCCGACGCGCAACAATTTGATTTTGTTCGGGTCGTTCGTGCCGATGCCCATCTGCGCGGCGGTCTGCAGGTAGCGCACGGGACGCCCCACCTGCGCCAGCGGCGGCAACCCTATTTCCTTTCGCCGCGCCTCCACAATCTGCCAGCCAACCGTGTCGATGGCGACGGGGTCGGTCGATGCCAGAATGGCGTTGTAATCCCAGGCGTAGTCGCCCCGCAAGCCGGGTCCCCCCTCCGCGATGGGACGGATAGCGTCGCAGATGATAAGCCGCGTCTTCTGGCGAATAGCGGGCAGGGCGTTCAGGTCCGCCAGATAGGGGTCGCAGTTGTTGCCGTGATGCGCGCCCGGGTTGTCGAAGGAGCCGTAGTGGTTCTTGCAGGCGTTGGTGATTCCGGCGATGCTGTGGTCTTTCAGGATGGGCGCGTTCACCAGAGCAGTGATGCGCTCGGTGAGTATCTTGCTCAGGCGTCCGTTGAAAGAACCGCTGCGGGTGGGAGTGGGTTCGTAGTCGCCGTTGGTGCCGTAGCACTTCACGCCGGGTCCCTCGCGGTTCAACGTAAATCCCGACTTCGCGAGGTCGCCGTCGCTGCGGTCCCAGATGATGATGTTCTCCGGTTTCACACCTGCCAGCTTCAGCCCCTCCACGATTGCCATCACCACTTCGGGATGGGTGGACGCCCCCCGCCCGAACAGGCAGTTGACCTTAACACCCACCACATCCTCGGGCTTAAAGTAATGTTTCCAGGCGTTCTTGTCTGTTTTCTCGCCGCTGAGGCGACGCACCGCCTCGAAGACCATCGCCTGCACCACTTCCTGACGGATGCGGTGCCCCTCACCTTGCACGTTGGGGTTCTTCACCTCCACCACCGTGCTTTGCGGATTCTTTTTCTCCTGTAGAAGGGCAGCGAACACCGCCGCGGGGGTGTATATTCCCGCTCCTCTCATCATCAGGTCTTTGAGGAACTCTCTTCGAGATGGCATCTGCTTCACTCCTTTTTCTCCAGATGTCGTTCGTACAATCGCTTTTGCGCCTCACGGGTCAGATGACGCAGGTCGCCCAGCGTGGTCACGCGGATTGCCGCGATAGGTTGCACCGGACATTTGGCTTCGCACTCGCCGCAGCCCGTGCACAGGTAGTCATTGACGAACGGGCGGCGCAATCCGTCCACCACCTTCCAGTATACCGCGCGGTAGGAACAGTGCTCATCACACACCAGGCACTTCTTATCCTGCGCCCACACGATGCAGGTACTCCTGTCTATATACGCCCTTCCGATGAAAAGATACTTCTTTTCCTGCGGGGTGAAGGGCTGGATGGCATCGGTAGGGCACACGTCGCCGCACGCGGTGCAGTACTGGGCACAGTGCCCAATGCGCGGCACCAGAATCGGCGTCCAGAACCCTTCGATACCCGCTTCGCTCAGCGCAGGCTGTAGCCCGTTGGTCGGGCAGACCTTCATGCAAAGACTGCACCGCACGCATTTCTGCAAGAAAAGGTCTTCCCGCAGGCTGCCGGGCGGTCGGATGCGGGCAGGGCTGGACGCCTTGATAGGGGAGTTGCCGACCGTTTTCGACCCCGTATCGCCCACCGAGATGCCTGCCCACAGCAGTCCCAGCGCACCGAATCCCAGCAGACGACGCCGGTTCAAATCGGTTTTCGTTTCGAAGCCCTCACGGCGCAGGGTGATAGGGAAGGAGGTCGCCTGGGGTGCGCATACCGACACGCAGTTATAGCAGTAGATGCACTCACGTGCCAGATAACGGTGCGAGTCCGGCAGGATGGAGCCCATCTTGCACTCGCGGTCGCAGCGGTGGCAGGCGATACACTGGTCGGAATTCGTCTGCCTGCGCACGATGCCCCAACCGGAAAGCAGAGCCAGCAGCGCACCCAGCGGGCACAGGTTGCGGCACCAGAACCGACGGCTCACCAGTCCCAGCGCGAGGATACCCGCGAACAGCAACGCCGCCAGCAGGTTCATGCGGTAGTGCGGTTGGGTTTCGGGGATATACGGAATGTGCGTCAGCGCGGGCATCCAGTCCGCCACCGTCGGTGAGCCGGTGACCATTCGCCCCAGCAACGCCACCGGAGCGAACAGCACCCACACTACCGTTCGGGTGAGAATGGCAAAGGGGTCGAACAAGTACGCTACCTGAACGGAAAACAGCGCGGATACCAGCACTGCCGCGAGGATGTAGTACTTCACCTGTGGAAAGCCTTTCTCCCCCGCCGCCCGCCGTTTCCAGCGCACCAGAAAACGGTCGGACAGGTCGATGACGGTTCCCATGGGGCAGAACCAGCCGCAGAAGAACCTGCCCAGCACCACCGTCAGCAGTAGCATAAACCCCGCCAAGGGGATAAGCGCGCCGATGACCTCCCGCGAGGCGATGAAGGTGCTGAGCACCGCCAGAGGGTCGGCGCGGAAGAACAGGTCGACTGCGATTGGGGAGCGCAAGGGATACACGGTGAACGCCAGCAAAAGCAGGAACAGGGCGAGAAACGCTATCTGCGTGATACGGCGAACGTTCTGCATCCGCCAGAAGCGCGGGCGCACCCGCCCTGTTTCGCGAAACCGCTTGCGTGCCTCCGTAACCGTGCTCATCGGCTATACCCTGGTGATGTTCAGGCGGTTGAGGCGTGCCTCGCCCACGCCCAGCTGATGCGCGTGCATGATGTAACCGATGTCCTCTGGTTTCAGTCCGAACAGCGTGGTGGCGAAGGCATCCGCCGCCACCGGGTCCACCGCGGCGATAACCTGATTGGGTTGTCGCACTTCGCCCGGGCCTTTTGGCCCTTTGGTGACCAGAATGCGGGTAGCGTCGATGATGGTCAGGTGTGGCTTCACCGCCAGCGCAAAGTCGCCGATGGATTCGTGTAAGCCCTGCACGTGCCAGCTCTGCCGCTCCCACACAATGCCCATCAGGTTCTTCAGTCCCAGCGTCAGGCGGGTGGCGCTGTGGTCTTTGGCAACGGGCACGTTGATGAAGCAGTCCGCTTCCAGCACGTCGCGCACCACTTCGGTCTGATTCAACACCTTCGCGCCCGCGATTTGGACAGGGCGGTACATCCCCTTGTGGTTGGCGTTGACGATGATGGCGCCGCCCGCGTCCGCCACACGCCGTATCCCGCTCATCTCGAAGCAAACCGTGGCGGGTTCATCGCAGGTATGCTCGGCAATCAGGATGCGTTTCGCTCCTGCCGCTCTGCACATTTCGATGAGTGCGGCGATGACTTCGGGGTTGGTATTCGCCGCCTGTTCGGGGGTACGCAGCCATGCCGCATTCGGCTTCAGCACGACGGTATCGCCCGGCTTCACGAACTTTTCGATGCCCCCCAGCGGGCGAATGGCACGCTCTACCATCTCCTTCACGCTGCCGCGTGAGGCAACCGTCACGATATTTTGCACCCGCTTCACGTGTTCGCTTTTGGCACTATCCAGCGGTTTCTGTGCGCCGACCTGTCCGTTACTTCGCCCGGAACAACCGGCTACCGCCGCCAAACCTGCCAGACCCAGCCATTGCAACATCTCTCGCCGATTCATGGGGCAAACCTCCTTCCTTCTTTTGGACGCCGTATCGCTTGGAAACGGTACACTTTTTTGTGCTGTTTGGTTTATTTTATCTAGCTTGTTTATCATTATAACATGCCTGCGTCGAAAAGGCAAACGTGGTTGACCTTCACCAGAGGATGTGGTATGTTACGGATAGAGGTTCGCAGAGCCGTTGTGCGAGGGGAGTGAGAAGATGCCGGTTGAGATGGAGACAAACCGTCTGCAAAGCGTGCAGCGTTTACCGGAGGCTATCTATCCGGACAGTCCGCTGTACCGTCAGCCTCTGCCGATAGCCAGCGCGCGCCTGTGCGACTGCAAGCCCACGCATCTCAGCTGTCTGCCACCTGCGGAATGGGTGAAGTGCCAGGTGGGGGTCTGGCAGTTTTCCTACGAGGGGCGCGATATTCGGGATAAGAGCGTACATCCGGCGGTCTTTCCCATCGCGCTCGCGCGACGGGTGATCGAACTGTTTACCCATCGTGGAGAGCTGGTACTCGACCCGTTTGTAGGCAGCGGCACCACCCTGGTCGCCGCTCAAGACCTCGACCGGAATGCGGTCGGCTTTGACCTCCAGGAAAAGTACATTGCGCTCTGCGCACAAAGACTGCGCACCTCACTTCCGCTCGGCAATACCCAGCAAGTGGCCGTTCAGGACGATGCGCGTCATATTCCCCTGTACCTGCAGGCAGGCACAGTAAAACTGATATGGACGTCGCCTCCTTATGCGAACCTGCTCAATCGCCCGCGCAAGAACAAATCCAGAAGACACCGCAAGAACGAGCAGTACGGGAAGGTAGAACAGTACAGTCAGGATGAGCGTGACCTCGGCACCATGGCGCTGGAGGAATACACACAGGCAATGGGGGATATTTTTGAATCGCTGTTGCCTCTGTTGCAGCCCAGGGCACACTGCGTCATCAACGTGCCCGACATGTGGTGGGAGGACGAACGCATCACCATACACATTGCCCTTGTCGAAGAGCTGCGCCGGCGTGGTTACGAGCTGCGCAACATCATTATCTGGGACCGACGCAATCTGGTAAACGGCATTGGTATCTTCGGATATCCTTCGAACTACATTACGATGGGCACCACTTTTGAATATCTGCTGGACTTTTGGCGACCAGAATGACACCAGAGATTGTCTCCAAAGAGGATTTAATCGCAAAAATACGATTGATCGCCGAACGGGGATGGCACCGTAGCGTCAAACACACCATCAACACGCGCAACGACGGAGCGGTAGGTAATACCCTCGAGGCTTTACTCGGTATTCGTGAGAACAACCTGCCAATCCCTAACGCACAGGAGTGGGAGATTAAAGCGCAGCGCAAAGCCTCTACCTCGCTGGTAACCTTGAAACATGTGGAACCCTCTCCGCGCGCCTGTAAAATTGTCACTATGGTACTTTTGCCTGTGTATGGGTGGCGCCACCCTCTTGCCGGCAAGAGGTACGACGAAGAGGAGATGAGCTTCAGACAGACGCTCCGCGCCTCACAGTTTACTGACAGAGGGTTTACCATCGTGGTCGACCGACACGCAAGGAAAATAAGGGTCTTGTTCGACCCTGAGAAGGTGAACACTGCTGTCCCCGAAATAGCAACATGGCTGGAAGAGGTTATTGCCCGCGGCGGAGGCACCCTGAACCCGGAGCCTTTCTGGGCGTTCGACGACCTCGGCCCTTTAATCGCTCAGAAGCTGCGCAACTGTTTTTACGTCGTCGCCGATAGCAAAATAGAAGATGGACACGAATGGTTTCAGTTCAAGGAGCTTTACCTTCTATCCGGCTTTAGCTTCGAGCGTTTTCTGCAAGCGGTCGAGACGGGGGATGTGTTGATAGACTTTGACGCGCGAACCAAACACAATCACGGCACAAAATTCCGTCTTCGCCAGGGAGCATGGCCCAGTTTGTATACCAATGTGCAGTGCATCTTTACTCTGGATTAACCTCCTATCCTGCCGATGGATTCCCGCTGAAAAAACCCGCAATTTTATGGAATAACCCTCTGGTAAGACATTGCGACAGAAAGGAAGTTACGGGCGATGGCTTTACGGGCGGCTTCGACGCATCAGGAAGAGCGCGTTATCCGTCGTGTGAAATGGGCATTTGGAGGTACCGGAGCTGCACTTGGCGCAATACTACTCTTCCCCGTTCACCCCTTGGCGGCTGCAGTGGGAAGCCTGATTGGCGCTTTCGCCGGGGTGCTGTTCGCATACCGCAAGGCGGTAGTGGCTCTGGCGCGCAAATGGTCGCTGGAAGACCCACCCCGTACCAGCCGGGCGGCTTTCGCCTTCTATCTCGCCGCCTTGAAGTGTAACCATCTGGACGATATCAGCCGAACCCGACTGGAAAGATGTCTGGTGGAGGCAGACGTTGACGCCGGCGTCTTCTCCGTCGGCCGGGTGGGAGTGTACCGCCGTCGTTTTACCGTACAACCCGATGACCCCGGACCGGCTTTTCTGCTGGCGGCAGCATACAAGCAGGGCTGGCTTCCACAGGATGAGCAGATGATCCCGGTATGGGTGCGGGTAGTTCGTGAGGAGTGGAAAGAGCACCCCCTGTGGGAACGATTTGGACTGTCGCGTAGCAAGATGCTGGAGGAGCTTGCCAACACCATTGTGCGCGAGGGTAATGTCACCCCGGAGTGCGTCGAGGTAGTGTCACAAGCCTACACCGAGAACCCCCGAAACCAGAGTTGGCTGACCTACCTGGCGCGCGCCTACCCGCCCCGTACCGACCCGCAGGCTCTGAAGGTGTATTATGCCTTCTTCAAGCACGCGCCCCGTGATGCCGCCAACACGCACTTTCTGGCAGAATGGGTATCCGGACACCTGCAGGGCAAACCGTGGGAGGCAGAGGTGCTGCGCGCAGCGATTGCCCTGGGCGGAGACGCGCGTCAACGCTACGTGACCGCTCTGGCAAGATGCCAGATGCTGATGCACTGTTACGATGAAGATGCCCTGCCGGTATATCGCGAAGCATTTGCCCAGAACCCGGAGGATATGCACACCTTCGCCGCGCTGGTAACCGCATTGGCGCGAAACAACGTGTACGATGAGCAGGCAGAAGACCTTTACCAGCGAGCCATCAAGAATGAAAAAGCACTTGCGCCCGTTGTGGAGGAGATAGGCGGCGATATCCGGGATGTGCAGTGCGCGTTGGCGCATTGCCTTGCCCAGCGTGGAGCGCAAACGAAAACAGCCATCAGCCTCTACGCCAGAGCATTTGAACACAACCCATCAGACGTCGCTGTGGCCTACGCCTATGCTCAGGCTCTGTCGAAGGCAGAGGACTACTCCCAGAAGGCACTGGGAGTGTACGCGGTTGCCCATAAAAACTACCCGGACGACGCAGAGATACTGGTCGCGCTGGCAAAGGCGTACGCGCAAAACGGCGTGACCAACCACGAAGCCACTTATGTCTACCAGAAGGTGCTGCACGCTCGCAAAGAGTGGCCCGGCATGTGCGAGAGCGTCGCCGCGCTGTATGCCGGAGAAAAACGTCCACCCGAGCTGGCAGTGCAGCTGTGGAAGCGTCTGGCAGAAGAGCAACCGCAGAACGCCCGGGTGCGCAAGTGGATTGCTGCCGAGTATCTGCGACGACGGGAGGCGAAGAACGCCCTCACCTACTACCAGATGGCTGCGGAAATCGCACCCGACGATTTTGAGGCGCAGCTGATGACCGGCAAACTCCTGCTGGAATACACGAACGACCTCAACGGCGCACTGCAGGCACTGCAGGCGGCTGTCGCGCTGCAACCCTTAAATCTCGAGGCGAATCTGCTGCTGGGCGATACTCTGGCGCGACTGGAGGTGTATCCCGCTGCGCTGATGGTGTTCGAACATGTGCTGGACAACATCGACAGCGACAACGTACATGCCCTGCGCATGGCAGCGCAAATGAAACACCTGACCGACCACGATGTACTCGCAGCTGTCAAGATGTATGAACGTGCGGTCACCCTCGAGCCCGAAAACATCGAGGTTTGGAAAGAGTTTGCGGAGTTCACCAAAGACCACGGTATGGTGGACCGGGAAATCCGCGCTCTGGAGACGCTCACTCGCCTGGACCCGCGCGAGAGTGCGCATCACGTGCGATTGGGAGAGCTGTACGTGATTGACGGCGATTTCCGACGCGCAGAGGAGCACCTCCGACAGGCGATTGCACTGGGCGCGCAGGGTACTGCGGTATTTACCCTGCTGGGTGAGGTGGCCACTCGCGTGCGGCGTAGCGCGTAACGGTGTGCCTTCCTACCAATCTCCTGCCCAATTTGGTATACTAAAAAGAAAGCCCGCAGGAGTAAAGCGATGGCACATCACATACGCGAGGGTCTCAGTTTCGACGACGTATTGCTGGAACCGCGCGGTACGGAGATAACCCCCGACCTCGTGGACACCTCTACACGCCTGGTAGCGGACATCATTCTGCGCGTGCCTGTTGTCAGCTCGCCGATGGATACGGTGACGGAAGCGCGCATGGCTATCGCTATCGCGCGAGAGGGCGGTGTGGGCGTCATACACCGCAACATGAGCATCGAGCGTCAGGCGGAGGAGGTGGATAAAGTCAAGCGTTCGGAGCACGGCATTATCGTTCACCCCATCTCTCTCAGCCCCCACGATACCATCCGCGATGCGCTCGCCATCATGGAACGCTACCATATCTCCGGCGTGCCCATCACGAACGAGGAAGGCGTGCTGGTAGGCATCCTCACCAACCGTGACATCCGCTTTGAGCAGAACTTCGACCGGCGCATCGACGAGGTCATGACGAAGGAGGGGCTGATTACCGCGCCTGTGGGCACCACCCTGGAGCAGGCTCAAGAGATACTGCAGGAACACCGCATCGAGAAGCTGCCTATTGTGGACGAACATTTCCACCTGCGAGGACTGATTACCATTAAGGACATCCTGAAAATCCGCCAGTACCCCCAGGCGACGAAAGACAGCAAAGGACGTTTGCGCGTAGGGGCAGCGGTGGGCCCGCTTCGCCAGACTCTGGAACGGGTGAGTGCGCTGGTCGATGCAGGGGTGGACTTTGTGGTGGTGGACTCGGCGCACGGACATTCTGCGGGCGTCATCAACGCGGTGAAAGCCATCAAGCGTGCATATCCGAACCTGCCGGTAGTTGCGGGCAACGTGGCGACCAAAGAAGGTACCCGCGCCCTGATTGAAGCAGGAGCGGACTGCATCCGCGTGGGCATTGGCGCAGGCTCCATCTGCACCACGCGCGTGGTAGCGGGGGTGGGTGTGCCACAGCTGACCGCGATTATGGACTGTGCCGAAGAAGCGGCGAAGTATGATATACCCACTATCGCCGACGGCGGTATCCGCTGGTCGGGTGACATCACCAAAGCGCTGGCAGCAGGGGCTTCCTGTGTGATGGTCGGGAACCTGCTGGCGGGCACCGAAGAGGCGCCCGGCGAGGTGGTGCTCTATCAGGGACGAGCCTACAAGGACTATCGTGGTATGGGTTCTATCGGCGCGATGCAGGAGGGCAGCAGTGACCGTTACTACCAGCAGCGCGTCGACCGTTTCGTGCCGGAGGGCGTGGAAGGGCGCGTCCCCTACAAGGGACCCGTTTCGGAAACCATCTACCAGCTGGTGGGCGGAGTTCGCTCCGGCATGGGCTATCTGGGCGCGAGAACGCTGGAAGAGTTGCGACAGAACGCGCGCTTCATCCGTATTACTAATGCGGGATTGCGCGAAAGCCACCCGCACGACATCTGGATTGTGAAGGAGCCACCCAACTACGCTTCCGGTTGGGGCAGCGGGCAGCTTTCGTCAGAAGATTAGCTGCGGATGGAGGAGCATGAACGGTACCAATATCAACCGTGTGATGTTCGCGCTCGCCGTAACGGGGCTGGTTATCGCAGGGCTACTGTGGTACTGGCATGTGCAGAACGCCGAAATCCCCTGCACGAACGCCGGTTGCGACCAGGTAGCCAAACACCCTGCATCTCGCCTTTTTGGCATACCCGTCGCCGCCTACGGCACGCTGTTCTATCTGTCCTTCGCCCTGCTGTGTGCCCTGCGACCATCGGTGTCCGCAGAACATCAGAGGCTGTTTGCGCACCTGCTGTTGCTGTGGGGCACGGTGGGCTTTCTGGTTTCACTGTATCTTACCTACCTGGAGCTGTTCGTCATTCACGCGATTTGCCAGTGGTGCCTGGCGTCTGCTATAATCGCTACGGCACTGTTTGTGCTGAGCTTGCTGGCGTGGCGACAGCCGCATCTCATAACCACACCATCTGAGGCATAGTGAGGAGAAAATGAAGTCGGAGACCCGTTTTCTGTTAATTATGCTGGGGTTTGTTCTGATTTTAGGCGCGGGATTGGCGGCGCTGAATTTCTACACCCGTCCACCGCAACTCCCCGAACCGAAACCCGTGGAGATTAAACTCAGTGACCTGGTGATACCGGGCAGACCTGAGAAAGGCAATCCCAACGCGACGGTGGTTGTCGTAGAGTTCAGCGATATGCAGTGTCCTTCCTGCCGTCGGGGGAATGAGACCATGGAGCAGTTACTACTGAAGTACGACGGTAAAATCCGTGTGATATTCCGGCACTATCCACTGGACATCCACCCGAAGGCACGGCTGTTCGCGCAGGCGGCTGAGGCAGCACACCGACAGGGCAAGTTCTGGGAGATGCAGGACCTCATCTTCAACGAACAGGACGCCAGCGAGAAGCGTCTGGAAGAGTTTGCACGCTCGCTGGGCTTGAATATGGAACAGTTCCGCAAGGACATGAAAAGCAAGGAAGTGCAGGAGGCGATTGTCAACGACCTGGTCACAGCACAGCGATATGGAGTGACCTCGACACCGACTTACTTCCTGTTTGTGGGAGAGAAGGGTCAGATGATTCAGGGACACCTGACCCTCGCCGCGGAGATGCAGAAGGTGATGGAGGGCGACTGATGAGGGTGTTCGAAAATCACCTCGCGGCTTGTTCCAGCGACTGAAGCGACACTTTCCTGTCATGCTGAGCGCAAGCGAAGCATCTCAGCACCTCAAAAGAGATTCTTCGCTTCGCTCAGAATGACAGATGATGTCGCTTTGTGTCGCCAACTCTGCGAGACCATTGCAATTGCCTGACCCCTACCACTTCTCGAACACCCTCGGGCGACTGATTGACTTTTCGCCCCTTTCTCGGATACAATAGGCATCGGTGCAGGAGGCATCGATGCAACACGCGCCGCAAGACCATATCCGGAACTTCTGTATCATCGCGCACATCGACCACGGAAAGTCCACCCTCGCCGACCGCATTCTGGAGTTTACGGGTGCGATTGACCCCCGCCAGATGCAGGAGCAGGTGCTGGACCAGATGGACCTGGAGCGCGAGCGGGGCATCACGATTAAGATGACCGCTGTGCGCCTGACCTACCGCGCGCGCGATGGGCAGGAGTACGAACTGAACCTGATCGACACGCCGGGGCATGTGGACTTCACCTATGAGGTCTCTCGCAGCCTCGCGGCGTGTGAGGGTGCGCTGCTGGTAGTGGATGCCTCGCAAGGCGTGGAGGCGCAAACCATCGCCAACGTCAACCTGGCGATGAACAATCATCTCGAAATCATCCCCGTCATCAACAAAATCGACCTGCCCGCCGCCGACCCCGAGCGCGTCAAGGAAGAGATAGAGAATATCCTCATGCTGGACGCCTCGGAAGCCATCCTCGCCAGCGCGAAGGAGGGAATCGGCACGGAAGAGATTCTGGAAGCGGTGGTGCGTAAAATCCCGCCGCCGAAAGGGGACTCCGGTGCTCCCTTGCGTGCACTCATCTTCGACTCGCACTTCGACCCTTACCTGGGCGTGGTGGTGTATATCCGCGTGGTGGATGGGGTGGTGCGCCCGGGAATGCGTATCCGCTTTATGTCTACCGGGCGCGAGCTCGAGGTAACCAGTGTGGGCTTCTTCACGCCGCGCCTGCAGGAGGGCGATGAACTGCGCACCGGAGAGGTCGGCTACCTGACGGCAGGCATTAAAACCGTCGGCGATACGCGCGTGGGCGATACCATCACCGACGCCGAACGCCCGGCCGCAGAACCCCTGCCCGGCTACAAACCGGTCAAACCCATGGTTTTCTGCGGGCTTTATCCGGTAGACGGCGAGGAGTTCTCGGAGCTGCGCGACGCGCTGATGAAACTGCAGTTGAACGACGCGGCGCTGGTGTTCGAACCGGAGACCTCGGCTGCACTCGGTTTCGGGTTTCGCTGTGGCTTTCTGGGGTTGCTGCACATGGACATCGTGCAGGAGCGACTGGAGCGCGAGTTCGGGCTGTCGCTCATCGCCACGGCTCCCAGCGTGGTATACCGAATCACCACCACCAAAGGCGAAGTGATTCTGCTGGACAACCCGGCTCACTGGCCCCCGGCAACTACCATCGCCACGGTGGAAGAGCCTTACATCCGCGCCACTATTTTCGTGCCCAGCGACTACGTGGGACCGATGATGGAGCTGGCGATTGACCGGCGTGGCGAGTTCGTGAAAATGGAGTACCCCACGCCCAACCGTGTGCTGCTCACCTACGACCTGCCGCTGGCGGAAATCCTGCTGGACTTCTATGACCAGCTCAAAAGCCGCTCTAAAGGGTATGCCTCGTTCGACTACGAGCCGATTGGCTACCGACCGTCCGATTTGGTGAAGCTGGACATCCTGATTAACGGCGACCCCGTGGATGCACTCAGCTTCATCACCCATCGGGAGCGGGCGTATGCACGCGGACGTGCCCTCGTGGAGAGGCTGCGGCAGGTGGTTCCCCGCCAGCAGTTCGAAGTGCGCATTCAGGCAGCCATCGGCAGCAAGGTCATCGCCGCCGAGCGCATCCCGCCCTTCCGCAAGAACGTGCTGGCGAAATGTTACGGTGGGGATGTGACGCGCAAGCGCAAGCTGCTGGAGAAACAGAAGGAAGGCAAGAAGCGCATGAAGCAGCTGGGCAACGTGGAGATACCGCAGGAGGCTTTCCTCAGCGTGCTGAAGGTGGCTGAGTAGCTCGTTGCGCTGCCAAGCTTGACTCCCGGTGAGCCTGCGGGGTATCCTTTTTTCGCTGAACGCTTGTTCAACGAAACGATCTCTGGGAAAGAGTGTATGTCCCGCAGGGAACAGGCGCAACTGCGCCGACAACAATTGATTGACGCCGCACTGCACCAGTTTGCCGAAAAAGGCTACGACGGTGCGTCGATTCGTGACATCGCCCAGGCTGCCGGCGTCACCGAGGCGTTGGTCTACCATTACTTCCGCAACAAAGAACACCTCTTCGAGGAGATGCTGAAGGCGCGCAGCTTCGCACCGGTGCTGAGGCGGGTGCTGGACGAGGCGGGTGATGAGACCCATCCGGCACAGGTACTGCACCGCGTGCTGCAGGAATTTCTGGATATGATGTATGATAACGCTTCCATGGCGCGGATGTTTATCATCGAGTTCATGCGCAACCCCATCTGCCACAAATACTTCCGCGCGATGCTCGAGGACAACACTGCAAACCTCGCCCGCTATCTGCAGCATCAGCAGCAACGGGGCGTATTTCGCACTGACATGGATGCACAGGCTGTCGCCGGGATGTTGCTCGGCCTGGCGTTTGCCGTGTTCTTTGCTTGGGGGCATTCGCCAGAACGGGAGTGGCAACAACGTCGCGACGACTTCCTCAGACACGGCGTGCCCATCTTACTGGAGGGACTTTGGGGACAAGCCGCAGACGCCAAGAACGTTTAACAAATGTTAAACGTTTGTTCCGAAGGGTATTGACGGCATACAAAAACAGAGGTATAATAGGATTCAACATGATTTGCATGATTTATATGAATTACATGGAGGCAGATGCGAATGCCAGGCAGAGTGGATTGTCGTCTGGAGGAAGCCACGTATGGCATGGTAACCGTCGGCGAGCGAGGGCAGATTGTCATACCCGCAGAGGCGCGGCGCGAGCTGGGTATCGAACCCGGAGACAAGCTCGTCATTATGAGACATCCGATGTACGCGGGCTTTATTGCCTTTAAGATGCAATCGGTGCGTGAGTTTCTCGAGATGTTCCAGCGAGAGGTCGAACGACTGGAAAGCCAGTTTGGAGAATCAGGAGGTGAGGGCGAGTGAAAGTGTTTCGCTTGTATGCAGTCTGGTTGGTTCTGGTGCTGTCGGCAGGCGCGCTGGCGCAGCAGCAACCATCCGCACTAACCCTTCAGGACAGTATCCGCATCGCATTGCAGAACAGCCGCAGCCTGCGCAGTGTGTTGCAGGACGAGCGTAAAGCCAACGCCCGTGTGCGTGAAGCGAAAGGTGCGGCACTACCTCAACTGGATGTATCGGCAAACTACCGCCGACTCGACCGCGTGCCAAAGGCGAAGTTCCCCTCGTTTGACCCAGTGTCGGGTACCTTTACCTTCAACGAAATCGAGATACAGCCCATCGACTCTGGCACTGGAACGGTGAGCCTGAGTCAGGTAGTGGACATCAGCGGAGTGGTGCGCACCGCAACGGACGCGGCTTCCCTGTTTTCCCGCATTGCGAATCTGGATGTACAGCGCACGCGCAACGAAGTGGTACTGCAGGTGAAACAGGCTTTTTATGATGTGTTGCGCGCGCAGGAACTGGTCAGGGTAGCAGAGGAGGCTTTGCAAAACGCGCAGGTGCGACGGAAGCTGGCACAAGCGGCGGTAGACGCCGGTGTCAGCCCAAAACTGGACGTGATGCGTGCGGATGCTGCTGTAGCAGCCGCGCAACAGGCGGTGATTACGGCGCGAAACGCCCTGCAGCTGGCGAAGTCCGCCTTCAACAACGTGCTGGGCAGGCGCGTAGACGAGCCTGTGGAACTGCTTCCCGTTGACGAACAGGTGCCCGATCCAGCCGATTTCAACCAGTATCTGCAGGAAGCGCTTGCCAAACGCCCGGAGATGATTCAGGCGAATCTGGGCATCTCGCTGGCGGAAAAACAGATTACCGCAGCGAAGCGCGACCAGCTGCCCACCCTCGTCGTGCGGGGGCAATGGGATTTCAACCTGAAAACCTCCACCTTCCAGCCTCGCGAGTCCAGCTTTACCACCATTGCCGCCGTGCAGTTCAAGATTTGGGATAGCGGTCAGACGCAGGGGCGCGTCGAACAAGCCCGCGCCGATGTGGACAAAGCCAAAATCACCGTTGAGAACGTGCGTGAGGGTATCGCGCTGGAGGTGCGCAACGCCTACCTGAGTCTGCAGGAGGCGCGGGAGAAGGTAGCGGCGGCAGAAAAAGGGTTACAGGCGGCTACCGAAAGCCTGCGCGTGGCGCGATTGCGATACGAGGCGGGCGTTTCCAACCAGCTGGAACTAAGCGATGCGGAGCTCGCCTACACGCAGGCTGAACAGAACCTCGTTAATGCCCGCTACGACCTGCGCGTGGCATGGGCGCGCCTCGAGAAAGCGATGGGCAGGTATGCGCAAACACCATAAGGAGAGAAGGCGTCACATGAGTTCACAAAGGAGGAGCACTGCCGTGTACCGGAAGGCAATTATCACGGGGTTCACCTTGCTGGGACTGACTATTCTGCTGGGCGGATGTGCCCGGCGTGCAGCTGTGTCTACCGCGCAGGAGGCAGCCGCGCCGGCAACCGCTGTGGCGGTCGTGAGTGCCCGAACTGGCGACATTCCGTTCACCATCTCGGTAACAGGCTCGCTGCAGACCCTCGATGACGTGATGCTCTCGGCGAAGATACCGGGCAAGATTGCCAGTGTCTTCGTGCGGGAGGGCGATTCGGTGCGAGCCGGACAGGTTGTGGTACAACAGGACACCAAGGACCTCGAGGCGCAGTTACGCCAGGCGGAAGCAGCGCTGAAATCGGCGCGGGCGCGCTTACAGCAGGCACAGACCGCTCTGGAGCTGCAGCCCACCCAGAACGAGACCAGCCTGCGTCAGGCGGAAGCAGCGCTGGAAGCGGCGAAGGCTCGCCTGCGGGCACTGGAGACAGGAGCACGCCGACAGGAACGTCAACAGGTAGAACAACAGGTCGCCTCGGCGAAGGCGAATCTGGAAAACGCCCAGGCGAATCTGGAACGGGTGCGCCGTTTGTACCAGCAAGATGCCGTTTCCAGGCAACAGCTGGATGCCGCACAAACCGCCTACGACATCGCTCTGGCGCAGTATCGCACGGCGCAGGAGCAGCTGAGCCTGGTGCAGGAAGGTCCGCGCCAGGAGGAGATCGACGCGCAGCGGGCACTGGTCAAACAGGCGGAAGAGGCAGTGCGTCTGGCTCGAACCGGTGACCTGCAGCTGCGCGTGCGCCAGGATGAAGTCAACGCGGCAAAAGCACTGGTGGCACAGGCAGAGGCAGGTCTGTTCTACGCTCGCCAGCAGTACGAAAGCGCGTTTATTCGCTCTCCGATCAACGGCATTGTGGCGATGCGTGCGGCGCAACCTGGGCAGATGGCGGGAGCGGGAACGCCCCTCCTGCGGATAGTCAACCTGAACGCTATCTTCTTCGAAGCGCGCGTTTCCGAGACGGAGGTGCGCCACGTTCGCGTGGGACAGCCGGTAAACGTCACCGTGGACGCCTATCCGGGTAAGACGTTTCGCGGCGTGGTAAGCCGGATCTACCCGGTGGGTTCGGAAGGCTCACGCGACTTCATCGTGCGCGTGGATATGCGTAACGAGGACGGTTTGCTCAAGCCGCAAATGTTTGCGCGAGGCGAGATACTGGTGGATGTGCACCGCAACGTTGTGTTGATTCCGAAGGATGCACTGCTCACTCAGGACGGCAAGCGGGTGGTGTATGTGGTGAAGGAGGGCGTTGCGCGACGGGTGGTGGTGCAGACTGGCTATATCAACGGTGCGAACGCCGAGGTGCGCGGCGTTCCCGTCGGGGCGCAGGTGGTCGTGCAGGGACAGGAAAACCTGCGTGACGGCGATAAGGTGCGTGTGGAGCAGTTGCAAACAGCGGAAGCCGCCACGTCGGGCGGCTCATAGACCCTGGCAGGAGGAATAGCGAGTATGTGGCTAACCAGTATCGCCATACGGCGTCCGGTTTTCATCCTGATGGTCTTCTCCGCGCTGGCGGTGCTCGGCTGGACGGCGGCGAGCAAAATGCGCGTGGAGCTGAACCCGAATGTGAACTTCCCGTTTGTCACCATAGTGACGGTATATCCGGGTGCGGGTCCGCGCGAGGTGGAAACGCTCATCTCCAAACCGATTGAGGATGCGGTCAACGGCATCAACGGTGTCAAGAACGTCACATCGGTCTCTCAAGAAGGCATCTCGCTGGTCGCTATTGAGTTCAACCTGGGCGTCGATTCGAGTCAGGCAACTGCCGATGTGCGGGAGAAGGTAGATGCCATCCGCGCCTCCTTGCCGCGCGATGCGCTGTCGCCGTCCATATCCAAACTGGACATCAACGCCTTCCCGGTGCTCTATTACGGCATGTCCAGCGAACGTCCCAGCAAACAGCTGCGCTACATTGCAGAGGAAATCGTCAGCAACCGATTGGCGCGAGTGCCGGGCGTTGCGTCCGTCACCGTGCTGGGCGGGGACAGGCGCGAAATCCGCGTGGAGGTGGACCAGGGTCGCCTGGACGCATACGGGCTGAATATTATGCAGGTGGTGCAGGCGCTGCAGGCGGCGAACCTCAATGTGCCTGGCGGTCGCATCGAGGAACAGCGGCGGGAATATGCCATCCGCGTGGTGGGCGAGTTCGAAAACCTGGACCAGATACGCAACGTGCGTATTCCCGTTACGAACCGCATGAACCCGATGGGCGCTCCCAACGTGATACATCTTTCCGATGTGGCGCAGATCAAGGACGATGTAGCAGAGCGGACGGAAGACGCGCGTGTGAACCAGCGCAATACCGTTGCCATCATCATCACCAAAGCGGCGGACGCCAACACCGTCGAGGTGTGCGAAGGGGTCAAGAAGGAAATCGAGCTGCTCAAGCGGGAACTGCCCCGAGACATCGAATTCGTGCTCACGCAGGACCAGTCCAAGTTCGTGCTGGAGAGCCTGACCGACCTGCGCGTGGCACTGTTCCTGGCGATATTCCTGGCAGTGTCCATTGTCTACCTTTTCCTGCACAACATCCGCGGCACGTTCATCGTGTCGCTGGCGATCCCGACCTCTATCGTCAGTACCTTCCTGGTGATGTACGGCTTCGGATTTACCCTGAACACCATGACCATGCTGGCGCTATCGCTGGCGGTGGGCATTCTGGTGGACGACTCCATCGTGGTGCTGGAGAACATTTTCCGTCATCTCACCCGGGGCGAGGAGCCGGCGGAAGCCGCGTTGAACGGGCGTTCCGAAATCGGTCTGGCGGCGATTACCATCACGCTGGTGGATGTGGTGGTGTTCGTGCCCATCGCGTTCATGGGGGGCATCGTGGGGCAGTTTTTCCGGGCATTCGGTATCACTGTTGCCACTGCCACCCTCTTCTCGCTGCTGGTGTCGTTCACGCTGACGCCGATGCTGGCGTCGCGCTGGTTCCGCGCAGGTGAGCAAGTGGAAGCAAAGCGCGGAGTATTCGCGGCGTTCGACCGCTTTTACCATGCACTGGACAGCATCTATCGCGGCATTCTGGAGCGAGCACTGCGCCGCCGGTGGCTGGTCATCGGCGTTGGCAACGGCCTGCTAATCGCCATCTTGCTGGTGATTGCGGGGTCGCTGGTGGGCAAGAACTTTATCCTGCCTGCCGCCTCGTTCGCGGGCTTCACGGCGATTTTCGGGTTTCTGTTCTGGCTGCTCGCGCTGATATGGCGCAGTAACCGCAAGCCTCTGTTTGTGGCGGGATGGGGCACGTTCATCATGGCAGTTGCCTTTTTCCTGTCGGGTCTGCTGGGTAGCAATTTGGGTCGCCCGCTACTGCCGTTCCGCTTTGCCCCCGACCAGGATCAGGGGCTTATCCAGATTACCTTGGAAATGCCGGCTGGCACTTCGCTTGCAGCCACCGACCGGGTTCTGGCGCGCATCGAGGAGGCGATATTCAGCACGCCGTCCATACGACGCGATGTGGATAGCGTCTTTACCAGCATTGGCAACACCACCTCGGGCTTCATCGGCACAGGCGGGCGAGGCGCGCAGTACGGCGAGCTGCAGGTAACCTGTGTCGAAAAGCAGTCGCTCGGCGACAAACTGGTGGGGTGGCTGCCGTGGGTGGAACAGCCCTACCTGCGCACCCGTCCGAGTTCCGAAATCGCCGATGAAATCCGCCAGCAAATCGGCACCATACCCGGTGCAAAAGTGAAAGTGAACGCTCTCTCGGGCTTCCGCGGTGGTGCCGGCGCGCCCATCGAGATCGAACTGACGGGACAGGATACCGAGTTGCTGGTGCGCACCGCCGAGCGGGTGAAGGAGGTGGTGGCGTCTATTGAAGGCATCGTAGACCCCGACATCTCGTGGAAGCTGGGTAAGCCCGAGCTGCAGGTGCGTGTAGACCCCGAAAAAGCGGCGTCGGTTGGTATGAGCGTGGCGCAGGTGGCTTCCGCCCTGCGCACCTACATCGAAGGCAATACCGACACCAAGTACCGCGAGGCGGGCAAAGAGTACGACATCCGCGTGCAGCTGGTCAAACAGCAACGCCAGAACATCGACACTATCAGCAGTCTGGTCATCGGCTACTTCAACGGACGTCCCGTGCGCCTGTCGGATGTGGCGGCGGTGGAGATGACCTCCGGTCCCACCAAAATCGACCGCAAGAACCGGCAGAGGCTGGTGACCTTCACGGCGTATCTCAAGCCGGGCTACGCCCCCGGCAACATGCAGCTGGTCATCGACGAGGCGCTGGCAAAAGCCAACCTGCCCCCGCCCGGCGTGCAGCTGAAGTGGTCCGGCGAGATACAGTTCCAGCAGGAAGAGGGTGCCTACCTGGGACAGGCGCTGCTGCTGGCTGTTGTGCTGGTGTACATGTTGATGGCAGCGCTGTTCGAGTCATTACTGATGCCTTTGACCATCATGCTGAGTCTGCCGCAGGCGATGATCGGCGCGCTGCTGGCGTTGATTATCACCGGCAACTCGCTCAACATCGTGTCTATGATAGGCATCATCATGCTGATGGGACTGGTAACCAAGAACGCCATCCTGCTGGTGGACTACACCAACACCTTGCGCAGCCGCGGATTGCCGCGATTGCAGGCGTTACTGGAAGCCGGTCCCACCCGATTGCGCCCCATCCTGATGACGACCTTCGCCATGGTGTTCGGAATGTTGCCCGTTGCGCTGGCAATCGGGCGCGGCTCCGAGTTCCGGGCGCCGCTCGGAATCGCCGTCATCGGGGGATTGCTGTTGTCCACGCTGTTGACACTGGTGGTCATCCCCTGTGTCTACACGGTGTTCGATGACCTGGGTAACTGGATCGCGCGTACGATATTCCGAAGGGGTGTCTATCGGAAGGAGGAGTTACCCGTGCGCGAACCCCAGGTCGTCGACTGAAAACAGCCACTCCTTAGCCCTGGAGGACCTCCCGCAGAGCGGGAGGTCTTTTTTACGCGACAGATTCCCAGATGTTGCCGCGTTCCCCTTCACGATAGAGCAGTGGGAAATACGGACCGGTAAACGGGTCACCATGCTTGCCACCCAGCAGATACACGTTCATGTGCTTATCGCTGGGGGTGCCGGCACGGTAGCGCGTACCGTCAGGCAGCAGGTGGATTGCCCATGAGCGGCGTGGACGTTGACTCAGATTGGGGCCGCTACCGTGGATGGTCAGACAATGATGAAAGCTCAACGCGCCCGCAGGCATCTCGCACTTCACCGTGCGCCACGGCTGACCCGTGACTTGCTCGATGCGTTGCTGCAACTTCTCGAGGTCTTGCTCGAAAAAGTTGCCTTCGGGAATGAGCCCCCATTTGTGGCTGCCAGGTACCACCTGCATACAGCCGTTCTCTTCGGTCACGTCGTCCAGCGCAAGCCAGGCGGTAAGCAGTTCGGCAGGCTCCGCGCACTGCCAGTAACCGTAATCCTGATGCCAGCCGACGTTGCCGCGCGCGCCGGTATCTGGTGGCTTATAGAGCAACTGGTCGTGCCAGAGGCGAATGCCCTTCGCGCCCGTCAACCGTGCCGCCATCTCGCCGATCACGGGATGCAGCACCACTTTGGCGATGACCGAATCGCTCCAGTAGCTGTTGTCGATCTTGACGATTCGATCCAGTGGCTGCCCCGGCTCGATGTTGCGGCTCCACGGGGGACGTTGGGTGTGGTATTCACCTGCGATGACCTTCGCATGATGCTCGCGCAAAAGCTCCAGCTCATCGTCGGAGAGGATTTTGGGGGCAATCCAGTAGCCGTTTTCCCGATAAAACTGCACATCGCTTTCGGTCGGCAACGGAAAGGACATCGATGTTCCTCCTGAACGCAAGAGATTGTTTAGCATATCGAATTATAACCGTTCTGCACTGAAAAGCCAAGCGAACAACGCCGGTGTTCTGCGGATTTCCCAGACGCCATCTGGAGGGTTTGGCTCCTGTAGAGTCGTCGCTGTGGCTGCAAGTGAGGCAGATGCTGATGTTCCAGAGCTGCGCTACCCTGAGGAACGGAAGTGACTTTCACTCGTAGAGGCACGCTCCCCCGCAGGATTGCCCGCCTGAAAGGCGTAATCTTTGGGCGGGAGGTGCTGCCATGAAGTTTTCCAAAGGCGTCTGGCTCATGCGCGAGGGCGTAACGCCCCACTACGCCGTGCATGTCCATGACTTCGAACACGACGACAGGTCACTGACTCTGTACGCGCCCGATAAGTGGGTAACCACTCGGGTGGCGACGCTGGACACACCGCTGCTGACGGTAAAGGTCTCCTCGCCATTCGAGAACGTGATACGCGTGCAAATCTGGCATCACAGAGGCACGCTGGTGCGCCCACCGCACTTTGAACTGCAAGCGTTGCCGCCTCCTGCGGTGCAGATAGAGGAAGGCGCGGGATACGTTGCTCTGACTACCGGACGGCTGACCGCGCGTGTGCATACCGAGGGCGAGTGGCTGTTAGCGTTTTGCGACGGTGAAAAGCGGATTACTACCTCTGGCGCAAAAAGCATCGCTTACATGGACACTCCCGAAGGACGGTTCATGGTGGCGCAACTCGGGCTGGGTGTGGGTGAATGCGTCTACGGATTGGGAGAGCGGTTCACGCCGTTTGTGAAGAACGGGCAGGTCGTGGAGATGTGGAATGAGGACGGCGGCACCGCCACCGAGATTGCCTACAAAAACATCCCTTTCTATCTCACCAATCGCGGTTACGGGGTGTTCGTCGCGCATCCGGAGAAAGTCTCCTTCGAGATTGCTTCCGAAAACGTGGAGCGCGTGCAGTTCAGCGTGCCGGGCGAGTATCTGGAGTATTACCTCATCTACGGACCGTCACCGAAGGACGTTATCTCACGGTATACCGCTTTGACAGGGCGTCCCGCCCTCCCGCCTGCGTGGTCGTTCGGGCTGTGGCTCAGCACCTCCTTCACCACTGATTACGATGAGCAGACGGTCACTTCGTTCATTCAGGGGATGGCGGAACGCGAGATTCCGCTGAGCGTGTTTCATTTTGACTGCTTCTGGATGCGTGAGTTCCACTGGTGCGACTTCGTGTGGGACAGGCGTGTCTTCCCCGACCCCGCGGGGATGCTAAGCCGCCTGAAGGAGCGCGGTTTGCACATCTGCGTGTGGATGAACCCGTACATCGCTCAGCGGTCGCACCTGTTCGAGGAGGGCATGGAGCGCGGATACCTGCTCAAACGCCCTGACGGCAGCGTGTGGCAGACCGACCTCTGGCAGGCGGGCATGGGCATTGTGGACTTCACCAACCCTGGGGCGCGCGAGTGGTTCAAAGACAAACTGCGCAGATTGCTGGACATGGGCGTGGATTGCTTCAAAACCGACTTCGGTGAGCGCATCCCCACCGACGTGGTGTACCACGACGGCTCCGACCCCGTGCGAATGCACAATTTTTACTCCTACCTGTATAACAAAACGGTATACGAACTGCTCACGGAGGTGCGGGGCGAAGGCGAGGCGGTGCTCTTCGCACGGTCAGCAACGGCAGGCGGTCAGAAGTTTCCCGTGCACTGGGGCGGCGACTGCACCGCCACCTACGAGTCGATGGCGGAGAGCTTGCGCGGCGGGCTTTCGTTGAGCCTGTGCGGGTTTGGCTTTTGGAGTCACGATATCGGTGGCTTCGTGGACACCGCTCCCGCCGACCTGTACAAACGCTGGTGCGCCTTCGGGTTGCTCTCCTCCCACAGTCGACTGCACGGCAGCAGCTCCTACCGCGTGCCCTGGCTGTTCGACGAAGAAGCCGTAGACGTGTTGCGCTTCTTTACGCGGCTGAAGTGTCGTCTGATGCCCTACCTGTTCCAGTGCGCTCGCGAGGCGCATGAGATGGGCATTCCTGTGATGCGTGCGATGTTTGTGGAGTTCCCGGACGACCCCGGCTGTGACACGCTGGACAGGCAGTATATGCTGGGCCCGAGTTTGCTGGTTGCGCCCGTCTTCTCGCCCGACGGGTGGGTGGATTACTACCTGCCCTCTGGACGCTGGACGAATCTGCTCAGCGGGCAGGTACTGGAAGGCGGACGCTGGGTGCGTGAGCAACACGACTTCTTCAGCCTGCCGCTCATGGTGCGACCGAACTCCGTGCTGCCCGCAGGTTCGATAGACAATCGCCCCGATTACGACTACGCGGACGGCGTTACTTTCCATGTGTTTGAGCTGGATGATGGTGCGGAGGTGCAGACCGTCGTGCCGACCGTGACGGGAAAGACAGCCCTTGTGCTGCACACCACACGCACGGGCAATCAGGTAACTTTCCGCGCCGAGGGCGACACCCGTCGCTGGCAGGTGTTGCTGCGCAATATCCTTGCAGTGCAAGCAGTGGAGAGTGCGCAGGCAGTCAGGGAGCGCGAAGGACTCGTTCTGCTGCCAGTAGGCGATGCTCGCGAGATGGTGGTTCGGCTGTAGCCCCTATCCCTCAAACACGGCTCTGGCAGTGATTTGCAGCTGCGGCAGCTGCTGAGAGGGGATTGTCTCCTCGCCCGACGCAGGCTGGTGCCAGTGCCACTCCTCCTCTTCACGCGTGAGCACAAAGACGTGGTTGGGTGTCAAATCCACCAGCCACACCTCCGGCACTCCCAAAGTGTGGTAATCCCGTAACTTCGCGTTTAACTGCTCGACCGTGTCGTTGGGCGAAAGCACCTCTATCACCAGGTCTGGTGCAGCCTCAACGCGGGAGAGCGTTCGCAAAGCGTCTCGTTCCCCAATCTTCTCGTAGAGAATGTACAACACATCGGGCTGCCTGACACGGAGGGGTTCCTTGCTGACCACCACATCCACCGGTGCAGTCATCACGGCTCCCCGTTCGCGCACCGTCGCTTCGGCGTTCAGCAGCCAGCACAACCTGGCCACTATCTGCTGATGAACAGGCGTCGCTCCAGGCAAAGGTATCACCTCTCCGTCCACAATCTCGGCGTGTTCGCCTTTGGGAGGCATCTGCACGTAATCCTCCCACTGCAACCGCTTCGTTTCCCGTTGCTGCTCCAATACCTGCGGCAGTGCCATCTTCACCACCTCCACCAAGAGTATAGCACAACCGTGAGGGACGACTGCAAAAGGGGCTATCCGTCAAAAACCGCTTTCGCGGTAATTTGCAGGTGAGACAGATGCTGCGAGGGGATTGTCTCCTCGCCCGACGCAGGCTGGTGCCAGTGCCAGTCCTCTTCTTCGCGCGTCAGCACAAAGACGTGGTTGGGTGTCAAATCCACCAGCCACACCTCCGGTACGCCCAAAGTGTGGTAGTCTGCCAGCTTCGCGTGCAGATGCTCCAGCGTATCGTTTGGAGACAGTACTTCCACCACTACGTCGGGGGCAACTTCCAGGCGCGCCAGTGTATCCAGTGCTTGCACACCACCCAGTTTCTCGTAGCGTACATACAACACATCGGGCTGTCGCACGCGCAGCGGCTCCCGTCGTATGACAACGTCAAAGGGTGCGGTCAGGATTGCACCTTGCCGACGCAATGCTTCATCGGCGTACAACAACGCGCACAGACGAACAACTACTTGCTGATGTTTTGCGGAAGCTCCTGCCAACGGTACCACCTCTCCGTCCACAATCTCGGCGTGTTCGCCTTTGGGAGGCATCTGCACGTAATCCTCCCACTGCAACCGCTTCGTTTTCCGCTGCTGCTCCAATACCTGCGGCAGTGCCATCTTCACCACCTCCACCAAGAGTATAGCACAAGCACCGTGTGCCCGTCACGACATCTTTGAATGAGGTATAATCGATGCGGTACTTATGGACGTTGCACGCCTGCAAGAGGTGCGATTATCCATCCGCGCGCTACCCGGCGTGCGTGTCTTCGTTCATCTGCTCTCGCCGCAATCGCTTCGCACCGAGTTCACCGATGTTTCGGGCAACCTGCTTCCGCTGCTGGTTGCCTTCCGTTTGGATGAAGCACAGGGGCTGACGTGTGTGCTGGTTGCCGATGAGCAGCGGGCGCAGACGCTGGCTTCAGACCTTGCAGCGATGGGTGTGCCCGAAGAGCAGGTGGTGGTGTTGCCTTCCATGCTGGGCGAGCTGTTCGAGGATACCCCGCCCGACCTGCACCTGATTGGCAGCCGTATCGAGTCGCTGTGGAAGGTGGCGACGGGGCAGGCGCGAGTGCTGATTGCCACCGCGCAGAGCCTGCTGGAACCCACCTTGCCTCCTGGCGCCCTGCGCGAAGCGGCTTTCACCCTGCGCAAAAGCGACACCGTCGACATGGATTGGCTGATGCGACAACTGGTGGTGCTGGGCTACGAGCGCGAAGAGATGGTGGCGCAGCGCGGGCAGTTCAGCCGACGCGGGGGCATTCTGGACATCTTTCCCGTTCACGCCGACGAGCCAGTGCGACTGGAGTTTTTTGGCGACGAGATAGACCGCCTGCAACCCTTCGACCCCGATTCACAACGTGCAAGCGGTCACCTGAACGAATGCGTGATGACACCTGCGCGTGAGGTCATCTGGGGCGAGGCGGACGTGGAGGGAGCGGTGAGGAAATTGCAGCACCTTCTGGAGGAGACGCTGCACGACCTCATTCAGGAGGGCAACGAACGCGCCCCCGATGCCCTGCGCCAGCGTATCGAGGACGACCTGCTGCGCCTGCAAAATCGCGTGGCCTTTGAAAGGCTGGAACACTACATCGCACTGCTGCACCCAGTCGTCGATGCCCTGCAGTATCTGCCGCCAGATTGCCTGCTGGTGGTGGAAGAGCCGTTGCAAGCGCAAACCATCTACCACCAGTCCAGCCGCGACGCGCTCGATGTGCTGACGCACCGTGTCAAGCGTGGCGAGATGCTACCGCTGGAGAAGCTGTGGCAGACCGCGCCGATGGCGGTTCCGCAGCCGGACGGGTTCCCCACTGTGCTGAGGCACATCCTGCAGAACCGACAATGGCTTGCCGTCAGCAGCATTCCATCCCCGCGCGAGCTGCTGCCAAAGGGCAAAGAGGAGGAACTGAACGCCCGCGCCCTGCCGGGCTATCGGGGGCAGCTGCCCGCGCTGATAGGCACCATCCGTAACTGGCTTCAGAGCCAGTGTGTGGTGATTGTCGCCACTGAGCAGCCGCATCGCGTGACCGAGATTCTGGAAGAACACGACCTGTTCCCCACCGCCATCCCTGCGGATGGCGAGCAGGGCGCGCTGGCGGTGGTACATGCCCGCCTATCCAGCGGTTTTTTGTGGGAGCGGGCGCGGCTGGTGGTTCTCACCGACGCCGAGCTGTTTGGCGCGAGCCGTTTGCGCATCCTGCGCCGCCGCGTGCATGAGGGCATCCCACTCTCCTCTATCTTAGACCTGCGTCCGGGCGATTACGTGGTGCATATCCATCACGGCATCGGCATCTACCGCGGTATCACGCAGCGCGAGGTGCTGGGCGTGCGGCGCGACTATTTGCTCATCCAGTACGCCCCGCCCGACATCCTGCTGGTGCCGACCGACCAGATTGACCGCTTACAGAAGTACATCGGTTCGGAGGACAACCCGCCCGAGATACACCGACTCGGCGGTTCGGAGTGGGCACTGACCAAGCGACGCGCGAAGGCGAAGGCGCGCAAGATAGCGGAAGAGCTCATCCGCCTGTACGCCGCGCGAGAGGCTGCCGAACGCCCGCCCTACAGCCCCGACACCCCGTGGCAGCAGGAGATGGAGTCGGCGTTTCCGTATGAGGAGACCCCTGACCAGCGGCGCGCCATCCTGGAAGTGAAGCGGGACATGGAAGGCAGCCGCAAGCCGATGGACCGGCTCATCTGCGGCGATGTGGGCTTTGGCAAGACGGAAGTGGCTATCCGCGCGGCGTTCAAGGCGGTGATGGAGGGCAAGCAGGTTGCGGTCATCTGTCCCACCACCGTGCTTGCCGCGCAGCACTACAACACCTTCCGCGAACGCTTTGCCGCTTACCCCATCCGGGTGGAGCTGCTGAACCGCTTCCGCAGCCCGAAAGAGCAAAGAGAGGTGGTAGAAGGGCTGCGCGTGGGGGCGGTGGATGTGGTGATTGGTACGCACCGCCTGCTTTCAAAGGATGTGCAGTTCCACAATCTGGGCTTGCTGGTAGTGGACGAGGAGCAACGCTTCGGCGTGGCGCAGAAGGAGCATCTCAAACGCCTGCGCACCCAGGTGGATGTTTTGACCCTGACCGCTACGCCCATCCCGCGCACCCTGCACATGGCGCTGGGTGGACTGCGGGCGATGAGCGTCATCAACGACCCCCCGTTCGGGCGACTGCCCATCCGCACCATCGTGCGCCCGTACGATGACGACGTGGTGCGCGAAGCCATCCTGCGCGAGCTGGAGCGGGGTGGACAGGTGTATTACGTGCATAACCGCGTGCAGAGCATCTATCACGTCGCCCAGCATGTGCAGGAGCTGGTGCCTTTCGCCCGCATCCGTGTGGCGCACGGACAGATGCCCGATGACGAGCTGGAAGAGGTGATGCTGGGCTTCTACCACCACGATTTCGACGTGCTGGTCTGCACCACGATTATCGAGAACGGGCTGGACGTGCCCAACGCCAACACCTTGATCGTGGAGCGGGCGCACCGCCTGGGGCTGGCGCAACTCTATCAGCTGCGCGGTCGAGTAGGACGCAGCGACCGCCAGGCGTATGCCTACTTCTTCTACCGCAACGACGCCAAACTGGACGAGCGCGCCCAGCAACGCCTGAACGCCCTGCGCGAGTTCGCCGGTCTGGGTTCCGGGCTGAAACTGGCGATGCGTGATCTGGAGATTCGCGGCGCGGGCAACCTGCTGGGCGCAGAGCAGCACGGCGCGATGGTCTCGGTGGGCTTCGAGCTGTACGCCGAGATGCTGGCGGAAGCCATCCGGGAGCTGCGCGGTCAACCAGAGGAGACTTTCTACCTGCCGCCGGTGGACGTGCCGGTCAACGTCTACATCCCCGCCAGCTACATCGCCGATGAGTCGCAGCGTATCTTCTTCTACAAGAAGATGGCAGCGGTACGCAAAGTGGAAGATGTGGTCGAGATCGAGGCGGAGCTGCGCGACCGTTTCGGTCCACTGCCGGAGGTGGTGCAGAACGCGCTGTGGCTGCTGAGATTGCGTCTGCAGGCGGCGCGGATTGGCATCGCGGAGGTGAAGGCAGACAGGCAGTGGGCGAATATCCGGTTTGCCGGTCATGTGCGCCTGACCCCGCAGGCGGTGCGCGCGCTCACACACGTCTATCGCCAGCATCAGTTTACGGGCGAGGGGGTGCGGTTATCACTGGCTGGTAACAGCTCGCCGCTCGCCGCTTTGGCGGATATGTTTGACCTGCTGGAAAACGCCCTGGGACAGAGGGAAAAGGTATGAAGCACTACGATCCATCGCCTGCACGGAACCTGAACCAGCCTGTCAGCGCGTACGCGGTGCGCCATATCGGCGGCTTCCGCGTGCTGGTGCATCGCGAGGTATTGACGCACCCGGCGGAGGCAAAGGAGGCTCTGCGAGAGGTGGACGCACAGATTTGCCAGATTATTCGCGCGGTGCCCCCGCAACCATTGCAGGCACTGCGTCGGGTGCGCATCTGGCTGGAATGGGAGAACAACCCGCACGGCGCAGCGGAGTACCATCCCTCCGCTGAGTGGCTGCGTGAACACGGCTACAACCCCGAAAAAGCCGGGAGCGTGGAAATCAACAACGCCCGCAACTTCGTCAGATGGTCGCGCGGGGAACAGCCGTGGATGCTGTTGCACGAACTGGCGCACGCCTATCACCATCAGGTGCTGGGATATGAGAACCGGATGGTGCTGATTGCCTATCAGCACGCCGTGCGACGCGGATTGTACGAGCAGGTGGAGTATGTTCGCGGTGGCAAACAAAAAGCATACGCCACCACCAACGTGCAGGAGTACTTCGCCGAGCTGTCGGAAGCCTACTTCGGCAAGAACGATTTTTACCCCTTTACCCGCGACGAACTGGTGAAGCATGACCCGGTGGGTTACCGCATGATAGAGCGGGCTTGGAACGGCTAGTTGTTGGAAGGCTGGTGTGTGGGTGATGGATAAGGTGCTGGGTTGGAAGATTTTTGCTCAGGGTCTTGACGAACACACGCCAAACCAGTATAATCGCGTCAGAGATACGGGTATTGGACCTCTATACTCCATGATGCAGCAGTGTTGTTGCTAGAAAGTTTTTCTTGCCGCATAGTGGCCTTGCACTTTTTTTTCGATGATACAATGTGTTCAACAAACTACGCAAGGGGGAGTCTACCATGCGGCACCGATTTTTCAGTTTCGCGTTACTGTTCAGTGTATTCGTGGCGATGTCAGTTGCCGAGGCTCAGTCCTACCTGCCAGAGATGTCGGGCGGTGCTGAGAAGCCAACGGTGGAAACCGTTAGTGGTTCTCTCTTCCACTACGTTCTTGTCCAGCGCGACATGGATACGCTGGCAGATGGACGGCAAGTGCGAGACGACACCTGCAACGCAATAGCGGTCTCGATTGCCAGCATGCAACTAGGTACATGCACCGTGTCGTTTTCCTCAGTAGCTCCAGATGGTACCATACGATGGGTGGTATCTGGTCGCGCCATCCGTGTACAGAGGGAAACGCGAGTGACGGACTTACTGCGTCTCTACAACGATCGCGGGAGTATGGATTGGCGAAAAGACCCGGACATATGGGTAAGGCAAGTTGTTATCATAAAGCCACCCGCGGTGCAACCGCCTAACCCTCCGGTGCCTCCTGGTGGCGCATAAGGTGATAGGGGGCAGGTTTCGCTCTGCCCCCATAGAATTGTAATTTTGGTGGAGGAGGCGACGGTAATGAGCAAAACTGCCTTCAGCATCGTGACGGTGGTGGTAGCGGTTTCTCTCTGCATGGGGCAGCCAGCCAGTACGGAGAGGCGGATCAACCTTCAAGTACAAAGTGCCACCTTCACCAAGGTTTGCGATGCTCTGGCGAGACAATACTCTCTGAACATCGTTGCAGAACTCCATCTTGCAAATAATCCGCCTGCTTCCAACGTGGAGATAAAAGACCTCAGCGAGCAGAAAGCCGTTGCCACCCTGGCGGAATACTACGGCCGGGTGTTTGTTTTTACGGGCAAGGCCTACATCTTGAGAAGTAAGCGCTGGGCACTACGCAGAGAGCAGGACCGGTTCGGCATAGTGAATTACGGCTTGAAGTGGAGCACTGCGGGGAAGGTAACCATCGCAACCAAAACGACATCAGAGGGGCTGTTGCGTTTGAATGTAGAGGTAACAGAGGCAAGTTTGTCTGCGTTCGCGCAGGAGCTTTCCAAGCGAACCGGGTGGCTGCTGCACGTGGAGAAGGACCTCGAACAGATACGCCTTTTCATCCGATGGAACGATGCCTCGCCAGGGGAATTACTGGAAGCGCTAACTGTGTTGCTCGGGGCTCGTCAGACAGTACGCATCGATCGCTCGGAAGAGCAGAAAAGGCGAGACCTTCACCAACTTGAGGCCGCCGCTGACGCACGCTCCGAAGAGGAGAGGGAATCGGAGCAGCTTCTGCCAAAGCTGCTAGCCGTTCTGAACGAGGAAGAAAAGCAGAGATGGCTCAATGGGGAGCGCCTCTCCGTGCCACTCTCGCGTCTACCCGCGGATGCTTTCACGCAAGCGTACGAATATGCCGCCAAAAGGTTTCAGCGTGCGCTGAAAACTTTTCCTTCTGAATACGCCCCGCCTCCCGACCTTTTATCCAATATAGAGGATATTTCCCTCGTGCTGCCCAGTCCATCTGAAACCGTTATTCGGGTGTTCGTTCGGGATCGACGCCAAAATGTGGATTACCTTTTGTGAGGGCTGTAGAAACATTTCATGCGCAACAGCTAACTGCCAGCCCGTTTCCGCAGTCCCTTTTCCACCAGCAGCTGGTGGAGCCAGTTCATGCCCTCGGCATCCAGTGGCGGGTCGGGGTCGTGCGAGTAGTTAATCAGCCGGTTGTAGCGACCGACTTCGTAGCAACGTTGGAGTAGTTGCTGTAAATCCAGCACCACGTCGGCATCGCTGGGGCGCAGCGGCACCGCTACCTTCGGCAACGGCTGGTTCAATGCGATGGGATAAACCTCCCGCTGGCGGGGTTGCCAGCTGCGGAACACGCATACCAGATAGGGCACGTTCACAAACTGCAGGAGGCTGGTGGGCGACAGGCTGACCACGCGCTGCCCAGTGCGCAGCAGGTCTATCTCCACCAGATTCACCCCCGCCTCCAGCAGTCCCTTTTGTTTGCTCCGATACACGTCCTGTCCCACTCCAGGCACCTTGTTGGAAACGCTCAGCACCTCAATGACGGTAATCACCAGCCCACCCGCTGGGTCCACCACTTCGATGTAGGTCTCGACGATGGGCACCTCTTCTTCTTCCACGATGATGCGGGTGCTGATATCCACTGCTTCGAGGACAGCGGGCGCCGTGCCAGCCGAGGAGGACGGAACAGGCTGGCGAAGGTCGGAAACACGGATGTCGGGGTAGATGAGCCGGGTAATGCTCTCGCGAGGGTAGTCCACGTACACCCGCTCCTCAATGCGAGCAATCAGTCCATCGGGAAGCTGCGCCTGCAGGGAATCACAGGCGTACACGATGAGCCTCGCATGCACATCCCGCCAGTGCCGCTCTAGATATGGGTTCATGCCGGGAAAGGGGTTCATGCTTTTATTATACCTGAATGGAGAGGATTAGGAAACCGCCCTACCGCTGCACCATCAGCGTTTTGGAGAGGCTGGCGGAGCGGTCGGGGGGTAACAGCGCGAGGATTTGCGCCACCTGACGCTGCTTCATGCGGCGCAACAGCGGTATCACCTCGCGGTCGCTCATCCGCTCCAAAATGCGCACCGCCTCCTCTGGCTCCATGTTCTCGTATACCTTCGCCAGCCAGCCGATTTGTCGGCTCGCGTCTTCCTCTGACGGAGAGTGGGCAGCGGCAGGTGGTGGCACACTTTGTGTGGGCGGAGGCGCAGGACGAACCACTGGCGGGGCAGGGGTGGTTTGCGCAGGAGGCTCAGATGCCTTTGTGTCTGCCTTTACCGTTTGCTGGCGGGGCAGTAAGCCCAGCGTCCGCGCCACCTTCGCCGCGGCAGGGTTCTTTGCGGTCAACTTGCCCACGGGAATCACCCCAAACTTCGCCAGCGCGTAAGGCACCCCCAGCAACACCAGCAGCACCACCAGTATCACCAGCAACCGCCTCATCGCTGTTCACCCTGCCACAGGTTGATGACACGCTGCACGAACTTCTGGGTTTCCGCATAAGGAGGGATACCCCCATATCGGCGTACCGCTGGTCCGCCCGCGTTGTATGCTGCCAGGGCAAGCCGCACGTCCCCGAACTCGTCCAGCAGCCCCCGCAACAGGCGCACGCCGCCGCGCAGGTTCTGCTCGGGGTCAAAGGGGTTCTGCACGCCCATCGCTCGCGCGGTTTGCGGCATCAGCTGCATCAAACCCATCGCCCCCTTCGGGGAGACAGCGTTCGGGTTGCCGCCAGATTCCGCCTGCACCACTGCCCGCACCAGCGCCTCGTCCACGCCCTCTTCCTGCGATACCCGCGCGACCAACTCGCCGATGCTCTGGGGTAGCATAACGGTTGTGGCTCGCTGCGCCACACGCAAGACCTGCGCAAACCCGGAAGGCGCGGTCGTGGGAGCACCGGCGGATAACTGCTCCACCCTCTCCCACAGCGCTTGCATTCGGGCCACTGCCCGCGTGTAAAGACTACTCATGCTCCTCCCCTCCTGCCTGCATCGTCAACAAGGCGGGCGCGATGGTGGCTCGCACGGTTGCCAAGTCGTCCAGCGCTTTCTGCTCGGTACGCAGCCACTCCTGACGCCATTGCTCGTACTGCTTCTCGCGCAGGAGTTCCATAGTTTTTCGTTCCCGCTGTGCCTCGATCAACGCCTGTCGCTTCTCCTCCAGTACCTTTTCTGCCTCTGCCACCCGCTGACGCTGTTGTTCGATGCGCTCCTCCAGTGCCGAAAGATAGGTCTGTTCGACCGCCAGCAGCTCCACCGATAGATGTTGACGGCGGTGCGAGCGGCGCAAACACTCTTCGCGCTCGATAAGGAGTTTGTGCAGCACAGCCTGTTCGTGCGTCAACTGTGCCTGCGCTTCCGCGAAGGCGCGGATTGCCTGCTCTTCCAGCCGTTGCCGGTAGTCCAGAACTTTCTGCAGCGAGAACACAAACCGCCGCATCGCCTCACTCTGCAAACAGCGTCTTCATGCGCTGTATCGTCTCGCCCAGCGGGCAACCCTCCTGCTTACCCTGCTGCAGGAAGGCGCGCACCTTGCCGATATAGCGCAGGGCGTAATCGATATCCGGATTGCTTCCCTGCTGGTACGCGCCGATGTTGATCAGGTCTTCCGCCTCGGTATAGTTTGCCAGCACCTGGCGCACCTGCGCGGCTGCCTGCTGATGCTCCGCGTCGGTAATCTGGGGCATGACGCGCGATACACTCGCCAGCACGTCAATGGCCGGGTAGTGGTTGCGGTGCGCCAGCGCACGCGACAGCACGATGTGCCCGTCCAGGATGCCGCGCACGGTGTCGGCGACCGGCTCGTTCATATCATCGGCTTCCACCAGCACGGTGTACAGCCCCGTAATCGTGCCTTTGTCAGAGGTGCCAGCGCGTTCCAGCAGCCGCGGCAGCATCGCAAACACCGATGGGGTATATCCCCGCGTGGCGGGCGGCTCCCCAATCGCCAGCCCCACCTCGCGTTGCGCCAGCGCGAGACGGGTCACCGAGTCCATCATCAGCAGCACGTCCAGCCCCTGGTCGCGGAAGTATTCGGCAATCGTGGTCGCCACCATCGCTGCCTTGATGCGCAGCAGGGCGGGCTGGTCGGAAGTGGCAACCACGACCACCGACCGTTTCAGTCCTTCCTCACCGAGGTCTTCCTCCATAAACTCGCGCACCTCGCGCCCGCGCTCGCCGGTGAGGGCGATGACGTTCACATCCGCGCTGGTGTAGCGGGCGATCATGCCCAGCAGGGTGCTTTTGCCCACGCCGGAGCCTGCAAAGATGCCGATGCGCTGTCCCTTGCCGACGGTGAGCAAGCCGTCGATGGCGCGCACGCCCAGACTGATGGCGTCGGTGATGCGCTTGCGGACAAGGGCGTTCGGTGGCTGGCGGTGGACGGGGTAAAGCACGTCGCTGAATACGGCTGGGCCCCCATCCATCGGTCTGCCCAGCCCGTCCAGCACCCGCCCCAGCAGGCATTCACCCACAGGCACTTGATGCACCATTCCCGTGGCCACCACCAGACTGCCGGGCGTGATGCCCTCCATCTCGCCCAGAGGCATCAAGAGCACGCGGTTCTGGCGGAAGCCCACTACTTCTGCAAAGATAGGCGGGCGCGTGCGCTGGAAGTGAATCTCGCAGACCTCTCCCACCCGCGCGGCAGGCCCGATGCTCTCGATAACCAGTCCGATCACCTGCTGCACTCGACCGTGTACCCTAATCGGGTCCAGCAGGCGCAGTCGCTCCCGCGCCGCCGAGAGGTCCGGCGGCGAGAGAGGTGGCAGGTTGGTCAGTGTGTCTGGCATGGTTGCCCTCACCCCTGTCCCCTCTCCCACGCTGTGGGAGAGGGGCGTATTGCGCCCTCACCCCGTCCCCTCTCCCACGCTGTGGGAGAGGGGCGTATTGCGCCCTCACCCCTGTCCCCTCTCCCACGCTGTGGGAGAGGGGTGCTGTTTGCCCTCTTCCCCTGCAGGGACAAAGGGTACGGCAGGCGGGTCCTCCAAGGCCCGGCGGAAGCGTCGCCCTCTCTGCGGCGATACCTTAAGCCGCCTGCTCGCTCTCGCGCAACGCCTTCTCCACCGACTGCATCTGCGTGCGTAGCGAGGCATCGATAGTGCCGCTGGGTGTCTCAATAATGCAGCCTCCGCCGCCCACGCGCTGGTCGTCCACAATCTCGATGTGCCGCACCCCGTCGCAGACCGCGAGAAAATCGCTGCGGTGTTCGCGGGCGATTTGCAGGTCGTCGGGGTGTACGCGGATGCGCACCTGCTCGGTATCCGCGACGCGCCGCAGGGCGTGCTTGATGATGGACAGGGTGGCTTCTCGACGCGCCTGAATCTCCTCACGCAGCACTTTGCGGGCAATCTCCAGCACCAGTTCGATGACCTGCGGCTCGATCTCTTCCCACAGTCGCTGCCGTTCGGCAAGCAACGCATCCACCAGCTTCTGCACCTCTGACTGCAAGTTCGCTATCGCCTGCTGGTACTCGCGGCGTCCCTCTTCCCGCCCTATTTGCAAACCGTCTTCATAGCCTTTGCGCACGGCGTCCTGCCGCATCTGGTCTGCCTGTCGGTGTGCCTCCGCAAGCACGCGGCGTGCCTCTGCCAGCAGGTCTTCCGGGGTCGGTCCTGTTGGCTGTGGCGGTTGCTGTGCTTCCTCTGTCGGTTGCCGCACCTGCAGGGGCGTACCCACCCAGCGGGTGAAGCGCCCAAGCTGGTCGCCTTTGAGCACCTGCACGCGCATCGCTTACACCACCATCTCTTCTGCGCCGCCGCCTCGCGCGATGACAATCTCGCCCGCTTCCTCCATGCGCCGGATAATCGCCACGATGCGTTGCTGTGCCTCTTCCACGTTGCGCAGGCGCACAGGTCCCATGAACTCCATGTCCTCTTTGAGCATGTTGGCGGCGCGTTCGGACATGTTCTTGAAGATGCGCTGCTGCACCTCCTCGCTGCAGCCCTTCAGCGCGAGCGCGAGCTCCTTCATGTCCACTTCCTTCAGCACCGCCTGGATGGAGCGGTCGTCCAGCTGCACGATGTCCTCGAACACGAACATCATCTTCTTGACCTCTTCCGCCAGCTCGGGGTTGGTCTCGGAGAGGCTGTCCAGAATCATGCGCTCGCTGGTGCGGTCGATCCAGTTGAGCAGCTCCACCAGTGCTTTCACGCCGCCCGCAGTGGTGAAGTCCTGAGAAATCACCGAAGAGAGCTTCCGTTCCAGCACCCTCTCTACCTCGCGGATGACATCGGGCGGTGTACGGTCCATAATGGCGATGCGGTGCGCCACGTCGGCGCGCAGTTCGGGCGGAAGACCCTGCAACACCTGAGCCGCCTGATTGGGAGGCAGGTACGCCAGAATCAGAGCGATGGTCTGAGGATGTTCGTCCTGAATGAAGTTCAACAGCTGGCTGGGGTCGGTCTTCTTGATAAAGTCAAACGGCACAATCTGCATGGCTTGAATGACACGGGTGATGAGCTCGTTCGCTTTTTCAGGTCCGAAGGCGTTCTCCAGCACCTGTCGGGCGTGTTGCAAACCACCCTCTGCAATATACTCCTGTGCGACACACAGTTCGTGAAACTCCTCGATGACCGCTTCACGCACCTCCGGCGCAATTTTGCCCATCCGTGCGATTTCGAGGGTGATTTGCTCCACCTCGTCTTCGTCCAGATGGCGCAACACTTTACCCGCCACATCGGGTCCCATGGCGACAATCATGATAGCCGCTTTCTGGCGATGAGTCAGTGAGGGTGTCGCTGTTCGTGTCGCCATTATCGCTCATCCTCCGCTAACCAGCCTTTAATCAGCATCGCCACCTTCTCCGGTTTCTGGTCCGCCAGCCGGATGACGCTTTCCAGATTCACATCCACCCGCTCGCGGATGGGCGTAATCTCCACCTCTTCTTCGGGCAGTTCAGCTCCGGCGGTTTTCTTCCGCGCCGCCGCTGCGGCGGCTGCCGCGAGATCGCCCTCTTCTTCACCCTCCACAGCAATCTCCTCAGGCACCTCACCACCCGGCAACGACATCACGACGCCTTCCGGAGTCTGTGCCACGCGCGCCGGTCGCAACGCCTTCGCCAGTAACAACAGCACGATGAGCAGCATCAACAACGGCAGGTATCGCAACGCGGTGTCCATCAGCTGGCGGCTGGCAAACTGCTTGCGGGCAGATTCGGCTTCCTTCGCCAGCGTGTTGTCGAAGGGGATGCTCTCCACAATCACGCGAAAACGGCGGTTGGGGTCGCTCTGGTCTGCGCCGACCGCCCCCTCCAAAAAGGTGCGCACCTTCTCCACCTGTTCCTGCGGCACCGAGGCATCGATCATCGCCGCTACCGACATACGCACCACCCTGCCCGGCATCTTTACCCGATGGATGGTGCTCTGCCCCACTTCGTAGTTCGTGGTAGTGGACGAGTGCTTGTATTCGCCAGGGGCGCCTGCCGGTGCGGTGGGATAGGTCGGTGTTCCTGCGGCGCCGCCAGTCCCGCGCGGCGCAGCCCCTCGCACAGTCTCCTCAGTGCGGGTTTCACTGATAGCGATGCCCTGCCCGTCTGGACCGGTCTCAATCTGCTTCTGGTTCACCTCTTCGCGGTCGAGGTCGAGCTCGGCGGTCACCGTAAGCCGCGACTTGCCCGGACCGAGCACGGCATCAAGCTGCTGTTGCAGCTGTCGCTGTACGGTCTCTGCGTAAGCGCGTTCCAGCTCCAGCTTATTGCTCGCCACGCCGGGCGCCATGTCCGAAGCCTGCGAGCCATCCCAGAGCAGGTTGGCGTACTCATCCACGACTGAGACGTTCTCTGGAGATAGCCCTGCTACGCTGCGCGAGACAAGAAACACGATGGACGCAATCTGTTCGCGAGTGAGTTGCTGTCCCGGCTTCAGGTCGACCATGACGCTCGCTTTCGCCGGTTTCTTCTCGCCCACGAAGGGGGAATCGATAGCGGGGGTGATATGCACGCGCGCGCCCGCCACCGGCTGCAGGCGAGAGATGGTGTTTTGCAGTGACTCTTCGTGCGCGATGCGGGTGGTCTCCTGTTCCACTGTCTGTGTGGTGCCAAAGCCCAGTTTCTCCAGACGGCTGTAGCCCAGCGTGCCCTGATTGGGCAGTCCTTCTGCCGCCAGCGATAGCAGTATCTCATCGCGCCGGTCCGCAGGCACCTCGATGGTACTTCCGCCCGCCGACAGGCGATAGGGCACCTTTGCCTGCTTCAACCGCGCCACGATAGCCCCCGAATCCGAAGGCGACAAGCCGGTGTACAGCACGTCCCATTCGGGCTGAGTCGCCCAGAAGGAGAGGGCTATCATCACCACCAGCAGCCCCACCGCCGACGCGACGGCAATCAGACGGGTCTGGCGGTCGCTGGTTTGCCACCACTCGCGAACGCGCTCTAACATTGGCTATACCTGCATCCGCATGATTTCCTGATACGCCTCGATGACCTTGTTGCGCACCTGCACCGCTAACTGCAGTGCGACGGAAGCCTCTTCCGCCGTCGTCACGACGCGCACGAGGTCATCGGTCTCGCCAGCGGCAAATTGTCGAGCGAGCTGAGCGGAATCGAGCTGCATCTGGTTGATCTTGTCAAAGACGCCCTTCAGCGTTTCCGCAAAGGAAGGGGCATCGTCGCGATTATGGAGCGGGGAGATGCTGGTCAGGGTTCCTGCGGTGCCCGGCAGCACAGTGTTCAACCGAATATCCACGGCTCATCCCCTCCTTATGCGTTCCTGCCGATGTCCAGGGTGCGCAGCGCCATCTGTTTGGCTGCGTTCATGGCAGTGACGTTCGCCTCGTAGGCGCGGGTGGCGGTAATCATATCTACCATTTCGGTGACCACGTTCACGTTGGGCATCAGCACATAGCCGTCGGCTTCAGCGTCGGGATGTCCGGGGTTGTACACCCGCTGTGAAGGGGACGTATCCTCCGCAATGGCTGCGACGCGCACGCCGCCTCTTCCCATCCGAGAGGCATTCTGAATGCCCAGCAGGTCGGCAAAGCCGACGGGGCGTTCCTCCAGCACCGCCACTTTGCGCCGGTAGGGACCGCCTGCCGCCGTGCGCGTGGTGTTGACGTTCGCCAGATTGTCGGCAATGACGTCCAGACGCAGCCGTTCGGCGGTCAATCCCGACGCGCTGATGCGTAGCGAGTTAAACAGGCTCATCGCTTACCTCCCTCCGCCGCCCGTAATGACCAGTTTCAGGCTCTGGTAGCGTCCGGTAATCAGCTGGCTGAGTGCCTGAAAGCGTATCTGGTTCTCCGCAAGTTGCGCCATTTCGTAGTCGATATCGACAGTGTTTCCATCAGGACGCATCGGTGCATCTTCGTCAGGGGCGACCTGCGGGTTCGCCAGCAAGGAGGGCGGCGCGGCATAGTGTCGTGGGCTCGTAGTGCGCAAAGGGGTTGTTTGTGCAGCTCTCAAGAACTCCTCAAAGGAGACGTCGATCCGGCGATAACCCGGCGTGTTCACGTTGGCAATGTTGTGCGCGATTGCCTCGTGCCGAAGGGCACTCGCATGAAGCGCCTGCTTCAGCAAAGGATAATGGCCGCCAAAAAGTTTATCCGTCATCGGTTTCCCTCCTCAAAACAGCCCGCAGTATTCGTTTCCATCGGCTTTCATCGGTTGTGGTGTTCTTCCACACCCGTTCCAGTTCTATTTTCGCACCCCGCAGCAGTGCGCGAGGCACACCCATTGTCAGCATTTGTGTCACATGTCGTCCGTACGTACGACGAAGCAGTTGCGCCGCCTCGCCCATGTCGCAGCGGCGGTGGGTGACGCCATGGCAGTCCGAAGCCACCACGCTCACCAGCCGTCGTTCCATCAGCTCATAGGCGCATCGCGCCACTGCTGGCGAAGCCCTGCCCGGTATGAGCGAGCTGGTGGTCAACTGCAGGTGCACGCCCATCTGCACCAGACCTTCCAGCAAAGGCAGGTTGCGTTGCAGGGCGGGTATGCGCTCCGGGTGCGCCAGCACCACCGTCCAGCCCGCGTCCAGCATCTCTTCGATAACCGACTGCCCGAAGGAGGGCCATTCCTCCCACAGCGGCTCCACAAGCACCACACGTGTCCCCTCGCCCATCGACATCCACTCATCGCTCTCCAGCCGTCGCAGCAGGTCGGGAGCAATGGGGATTTCGCAGCCGGGCTGTACCTCTAACGGCACGCCCTTCGCCCGCAGCAGGACATTCAGTTGCTCTACCCCCTCGCGAATCTGCGCCGCGCCAAGGGCAGGGCGGTCGCCCCAGTAGAGATGCGGGGTAGCCACCATTGTCGTCACGCCCTGCGCGGCAGCATCTTCTGCCAAGAGCAGCGCATCGCCCATGTCGATGACACCGTCGTCGACGCCGGGGAGAATGTGGGTGTGGATATCTATCATGGAAGGCTAACGGCGGAAAACGGAGTAGGTTGCCAGCAGGGTGCCCAGGATCGCCGTCCATTCATAGTTGGGTCGAGGGCGCGAGGGCACAATCACCACATCGGTCGGCTCCAGCGGGAAGCGCGCACCCTGTGGCGTGGTGGCGTTGACCTGCAGGAACCGGTTGCTGCGGTTCACCACGATACGGTCCAGACGAGCCTCCCTGGTGGGACCTCCTGCGGCGGTGAGTGCATCCATCAGCGTTTCACAGCGTCCCTTCTGCCAGCCGTATGCCCCAGCCCGTGCGACCTCGCCAATGATGAACAGGGTGTTCTCGCGTTCGGGCACGCGGATGGTCATGCCTGCCTGCAACGGTCGCTGGCGGACGCTCGCATCGAGCAGGTCGACCACCTCCACCTTTTCGCCGACCTGAACCTCGGCGCGAGACGGGTCTCCGAATGTCAAGGTGCCTCCGGCGGTCGCCAGTGCCTCTTCCAGGCTTCGCAATGTGCCTATCGGATACACTCCCGGACGTGCCACCGCACCGGTGATGGTGAAGGTGGCTTCGGTCACAATCAGGTTATCACCCGGCTGAAGCACAAAGCGTGCCGCCGAATCCTCTCGTGAGAGATTATCGGTAAACCTCACGGAGAACTTTACGTCTTGCGTCCCTTGCCTACGGAGGACGGTAAGGTGGTCGCGGTCGGCGTTTGGGGAGAACCCGCCAGCCAGAGCGATGGCTTCCGCAGCGGTCAGGCCGGGTTGCAGGGGATAGACTCCCGGGCGAGCCACCGCGCCCAGCACGAAAACCTGATGCTGTGCGAAAGATTTGACGATGACGCTCACGCGCGGATTCTTGACCCAGCGGGAAAGGGAGGTGGTGATACTCTGTGCCAGCGCATCTGGGGTCGCTCCCTGCGCACGTAATTCTCCCACTACCGGCAGTGAGATGTTGCCATCGGGGCGTACGATGACCGTGCGCGACAGGTCTTCGTAGCCCCAAACCGCCACTTCCAGCGTGTCGCCGGGGCTGATACGGTAATCGTCGGCACCTGCCATCGCCCATGATGACAGCAGGAACAGAATACCGAGCAGCAGGGCGTATCTGGCACCCATGCCTGACTACACCTCTTCTTCCTCTTCTTCCGCTCCCTTTTCTTCTTCTTGAGCCAGCTCCTCTAGCGAGGTGGTCTCCAGACCTTCCTCGCGCTCGATAACATCCATATCCTCGACAGGCTCATCGGTCAGAGGGGGCAGGTCGTCCAGAACCACCACTGGCGTGCGGTGTTTGGTGCGACACTCCTCGCAGGTGAACTTCACCTTCACTCCAGCCAGCCAGGAAGGGATTTTCTCCAGAGGCTTGCCGCAGTCCACACAGGTCACCACACTCATTTGAGAGACTCCTCCTTCTGTTTCGAAGATTGCTCCTGCTCCTTCATCTTGTGCTCGTAATGCCGTACCGAGAGGATGGCGTTCACCACCATCAGGATGGCAGCAGCGAAGTACAGCCAGGGTAGCAAGGGGTCATGCGGCTGACCGGGGTCGCGAATGGCATCCGCCCCATATACTAGTCCCAGCGCCCCAATCAGAAACAACAGCACTGCCAGACCGGTAAAGCTGTTCAGAAACTTCCACACGAGATGAAGCCTCCATGAACGTAATAGCACACTATATTGTACCCGCTTTTGAGAGGGCATGCCGGTCATCCGAGGCGGGTATCAGCCAGAACAAGCACGCTGCGGAGGCAAGCGACATCAGGCTCGACACCGGTTCGTTTTTTCGCTCCGCGTACCAGTCCTCGGGATAGTCCCCTTCCGCTGAACGCAGCGACTTCACCAATTGTGCCGTGTGGATGACCAGTACCGTCCATCGATTGTCGCCGACCACTTCCGCCAGATGCCGATACGCCGAGCACAGCTTCACCACGAATGGCGCGTAACCCTCTATAGCGCGGCTGCGCCAGCCCAGCCAGCATCTCTGTGAAGACCGTGCCAGCCGTATCGCCTCGTGTAAGTAATCCTCTTTGCGGGTGAGGCGATGCCACCAAAGGCTGGCATCTATCATCAGAGCGGTGTTGTAGGCAAACTTGGTGGGGTCCACTTTTCCGTCCATCTGGACGTTGTCCCAGAACAGTCCGTCCTCAGGGTCCTGCAGGTGCTGGCGCAGCCATGCATGGATTTGCTCCGCCTGCTTCAGATAACGTGCATCGTGGGTGAGCGCATAGAGTTCCAGCGCGGAAACCAGGGCGGGTGCATTAGAACAGGTGTTCTTGCTCTTTCGGCTCTGGTGCCAGTAGATGCCTCCGCCGAGCCGTTCGTCCCAGCCGCTCCACACGAAGCGATGCACATCCTGTGCCCAGCGCAACCACTCTTTTTCACGGGTTAGCCTGTATAGCCTCAGGTAGTTCAGCACCATCCAGGCGTTATCGTCGTAGTACTTGTCGTTGCCTTTCGGGTAGGCGTCGAAGCCCGGCGGGTCATGCTGCTCATCCCAGTAGGCAAGCAGAGTCTGCTGAAGTTGCCTCAGCCGGGGCAGGTAGCGCTTTGGTTCGATCTCGGCGGCAGAAATCATTGCGGAATGCAACATGCTGAGCGGCCACAGGGTGGTGTATGGCAGGTTAGCTCCCGTCAGCCTGTCCCGGTACATCGGGCTATTTGAGATGCGAAGGTTCTTCTCGATGCGCTCCAGCGCCTCCTCAGCCATCCGATGGTACATTTCCCCTTCGTGTCTCCCAGTGCAAACTTCCGGCAAGTATGATACCATTTTCCACCCCCACTTGCATGGCTTCCCGCAGCGCAAGATTTCCGGACGACCAGCTGAGGGTGTTCGATAAATCGCCTCGCGGCTTGTTCCAGCGACTGAAGCGACACTGTCCTGTCATGCTGAGCGCAAGCAAAGCATCTCAGCACCTCAGAAGAGATTCTTCGCTTCGCTCAGAATGACAGATGATGTCGCTTTGTGCCGCCAACTCTGCGAGACTATTGCAATTGCCTGACCCCTACCAGTTCTCGAACACCCTCCGACCAGCTGTTGTTACCAATGGCGAGTCACATTTAATTCCCAGTTTGAAATGTCACATATCCAAACGCTTCGATGGTATCACAGACCCCCTTACCTTCCAACCCCTCCGCCAAGGATGATCCGCTGGCGGCTTC